>Ga0209181_10000019_pt1 | contig 229267 bp, 214 predicted proteins | sample MAT05_FD_187208 | JGI IMG/M metagenome (GOLD analysis project Ga0209181, IMG submission 187208) | Freshwater microbial communities from Lake Fryxell liftoff mats and glacier meltwater in Antarctica - MAT-05 (SPAdes) (version 2) | ecosystem: Environmental > Aquatic > Freshwater > Ice > Liftoff...
TCGTCAGCCCTTGCCCGTGGCCTTGGCCAGTTGCGCCCGAATCGCTTCCACCCGCACCCGGTTGACGCCAAAGTCCTTCTCGCCCAGGCGCGATGCCGACCGAACCTGCACCACCTTGTTCGCGGCGTCGAACCAGAACTCGACATCGTCGGTGTACTTCATGAGCCGTGTGGTGAACGTGGCGTAGAGGTAGCCGGGCTCGGCCTTGACGACGGCCGCGCCGGCCATCGCCTGCACGATGGCCTGGATGCGAGCCAGCGCTGCGGCGCCGTCTTCACCACCGGTCAGGGCCAGCGGCGCGATGCGCGCACCCTCGGCCTGCGGGTGCCCGGGCCACAGGTCGGCCTGGCTGCTGACGCTGTTGCTGGTTTTGGAGGGTGCCTTGAGCTTGCCATCGCGCAGACCCAGGTCCTGCGGTGGCTTGCCGTTCAGCAGCCCGATCTGCCCCGCCAGGACGGCCAGCAGCACCAGGGCCACGACCACGATCAACAACCAATTCAACATGCTCTTCTCCAGCCCCGCGCCACCGCGGGGCGCGGCGATTGTCACTTGCGGCGCGGACGGTGGTGGCAACATCCCCGGCCTGGAGGAGAGCTGACGATGAGCGGTGCGAGATGGAGCCTGGCCCTGCTGGCCCTGCTGGCTTGCGCTGCCACCGGTTGGGCGGTGGCGGCCGATTTGCCCTACGCCGCAGCCGTGGCCGCGCGATTCGCCGAGCCCGCCGTGCGCTACGACACGCCGGGGCTGCGCGCTGGCCGTGGGACTTTCACCAGCAACGACGAATTGCTGGCCACGCTGCGCGGCCTGGCCGCCGCGCCGAAGGGCCCACGCTTGGTCGTGGCGGGCCGTTCGCAGTCGGGCGTGGCCATCGAGGCGCTGCACTTTTCCACTGGCCCGGGCCACCCGGCGGTGCTGCTGGTGGGCCAGCAGCATGGTGACGAGCCGGCCGGCGCCGAAGCGCTGCTGGCGCTGGCTCAGCAACTCGCGCAAGAGCTTGCACCAAACCCGCCCCGTGGCGACCTGGCGCCGCTGCTGCAGAAGATCGACATCCTCATCCTGCCGCGCGCCAACCCCGACGGCGCTGAGCTCGGCGCGCGCCGTGCCGCCAACGGCCTGGACATCAACCGCGACCACCTGCTGCTGCGCACGCCCGAAGCGCAGGCGCAGGGCCTCTTGATGCGCGAATTCAGCCCGCTGGTGGTGGTGGATTCGCACGAGCACACCGTGGTTGGCCGCTACCTGGAAAAGTTCGGTGCCATCCAGCGCAACGACCTGCTGCTGCAGTACGCCATGACAGCCAACCTGCCGCCGGCCCTGACCCGCGCCAGCGAAGATTGGTTCCGCCAGCCGATGCTGCAGGCGCTGAAAGCCGAAGGGCTGACGGCCGAGTGGTACTACACCAATCCCACGAGCCCCACCGACATGCGCCTGAGCATGGGCGGCGCGCAACCCGACACCGCGCGCAATGTGCACGGCCTGAAAAACACCATCAGCATCCTGCTGGAAAGCCGCGGCGTGGGCATTGGCAGGCTGCACCTGCAGCGCAGGGTGCACAGCCACGTGGTGGCGCTGAAAAGCATCCTCGCCAGCGCCGCCGCCCATGCGGACGCGCTGATGGCGTTGAAACGCGAGACCGACGCCCAGACCGCCAACAGCGCCTGCCGCGGCGACGTCGTGGTGCTGGCCGCGCAGACACCCGAGCAGCGCGAGATCCTGATGCTCGACCCGGTGACCGGCGCCGACAAGGCGGTCCGCGTGCAGTGGTTTTCTTCGCTGACACTGCGCCCGGTCGTCACCCGCCCGCGCCCCTGCGGCTATTGGCTGGCAGCGGGCGCCGACGATGCCGTGCAGCGCCTGCAAGCCCTGGGCGTGCGCGTGCAACGCCTGCGTGCGGCGACCACGCTGCAGGCCGAGGCCTGGCGCGAGACCTCGCGCGTGGAAGGCGCGCGGCCCGATGTGCGCGGAGCGCTCGATGACGGCCATGCCGTGCGCCTGGTGCAGGTGGCCACCGACGCATCCACCTTGGCGGTGCCGGCAGGCAGCTGGTATTTGAGCCTGGCGCAGCCGCTGGCTGCGCTGGCGGTGGCGGCGCTGGAACCCGATTCGCCAAACAGCTTTTTCGCCAACCGGGTGCTGGCCGATCTGGCCGCGGCGGCGCGCGTCACGGCCGTGCCGCCAGCGGAAGCACTGCCATGAAGGACGGCTGGCTGCTGCGCAACGCAGGTCCCGACGACGCGCTGTGCATTGGCGTGCTGGCGACGCAGGTCTTCCTGGACACCTACGCCACCGACGGTGTGCGGCCGATCCTGGCGCGTGAGGCGCTGGCGCACTTTTCAACCGCAGAAACCGCAGCCCTGCTGGCGCGGCCCGACACCCGCTTCATCGTTGCCGAACGCGGGGCCCATCTGCTGGCTTTTGTCCAGATCACGCTGCAGGCTGGCCATGAACAGGTCGAAGGCGAGGCGACCGCCGAGGTGGTGCGCCTGTACGTGCAGCGCCGCTTCCAGGGCCAAGGGCTGGGCGCCCGGCTGCTGGACCACGCAGCGGTGCTGGCGGCAGGGCAGGGCGCCACGCGGCTGTGGCTGACGGCCTGGGTGGGCAACCCGCGCGCCGTTGGCTTCTACAACGCGCAGGGTTGGCAGGACGTCGGCAGCACCGACTACGTGTTCGAGGGCGAAGCCTTCCTCAACCGGGTTTTCGTGCGGGACATCGGTTGACGCGGCTCCGCCAAAGTCTCGCGCCAGGTGCGAACGGCTAACGCCAGGTGAATCGCGGTTGGTCGAAGTGGGCCACGCGGGTCGGCCGTCCATGAAGGCACCACTCACTGAACTGGTACAGCACGGCGGCAGTGGGCGCGGCCACCCAGTGTTCACCCAGGGGCATGCGCAGCACGGGCTGGTGGTGGCCTTCATGCGGTGGGTCCAGCAGTGGCGCGTCGGCGCGCAGCAACTCGGCCAGCGGGATGCGGTGCGCGCTGGCCACCTCGGCAGGGTCCAGTGTCAGCGCCGGTTCCGGACCCGATTGACCCCCAACATCGGCCCAGACGACGAAAGGCGTGATGACATAACCGGAACGTGTGGTGTAGTCGTCGAGCCGGCCCAGCACGTTGGCGATGTGCAGCTGCAGGCCCAGCTCTTCGTGCACTTCACGCAGTGCGGCGGCTGCGGCTGTCTCCCCGCTGTCGATGCGCCCGCCCGGCAAGGCCCACTGCCCGGCATGGCTCTTCAGTGTGGTGGCACGGCGGGTCAGCAGGAAGGCGGCCTCGTCGCTCCAGTCTGCGTGCTGCGCAAAGCCCGGCAGCTCGGCGCCGAAGCCGGCGTCCACCAGCACCAGTGCGACGGCGGCGCGCCGCAAGTCGGTGTCTGCCACCGACTGCACGGGCGTGCGCTGCAGCCTCTGCTGTATCGACAGCCGCAGGCCGTCGTTGCGATGCATCGGCGCCGACAAGGCTTTCAAGGTGCCGGCTAGCGCCGCCGCGACCCACCCAACAGCGAACCCAGCACGCCGCGGATGATCTCGCGCCCCACGGCTGAACCGATGCTGCGCACCGCCGACGAAGCAGCCTTTTCGGCCAGCCCCGCATGGCGCCCGCCGCGCGGGCCGGTGCTGCCGAACATCACATCCTTCACCCTGTCGAACATGCCGCCGCCGGCGGGTGCGGGTGCGGTTGCGGGCGCAGTGCCGCCTGCGATCGGCGTGCCCATCGTCAGGCCGCCGGGGTTTGCCCCGGGTGCGGCGTTGTCGGCCGATGCCACGGCGCGGCCCTTGATCTTTTCGTAGGCCGATTCGCGGTCCACCGTCTTTTCATACGCGCCGGCCACCAGTGAATGAGCGATCAGCGCCCTGCGCTGTTCGGGCGTAATCGGCCCGATCTGGCTGCCGGGCGGCAGCACGAAGACCCGCTCGGTCACGCTGGGCCGGCCCTTGGGGTCGAGGAAGCTGATGAGGGCTTCGCCGACCGCCAGTTCGGTGATGGCGGTGGCCATGTCGCCGATGGCCGGGTTGGCACGCATCGTCTCGGCCGCCGACTTGACGGCCTTCTGGTCGCGCGGCGTGAAGGCGCGCAGCGCGTGCTGCACGCGGTTGCCCAGCTGCGCCAGCACGGTGTCGGGCACGTCCAGCGGGTTCTGGGTCACGAAGTACACACCCACGCCCTTGCTGCGCACCAGTCGCACGACGAGTTCAATGCGTTCCGTCAGCGCGGCAGGCGCGTCTTTGAAAAGCAGGTGCGCTTCGTCGAAGAAGAACACGAGCTTGGGCTTTTCAAGGTCACCCACTTCGGGCAGCAGTTCAAAGAGCTCCGACAGCATCCACAGCAGAAAGGTGGCGTACAGCCGCGGCGCGTTCATCAGCTTGTCGGCCGTCAGGATGTTGATCACCCCCTTGCCGTCCACGGTCTGCATGAAGTCGGCGATGTTGAGCATCGGTTCGCCGAAGAACTTGTCGCCGCCCTGTTCTTCGATCTGCAACAGTCCGCGTTGAATGGCGCCCACGCTGGCGGCGCTGACGTTGCCGTATTCGGTGGTGAACTGGCTGCCGTTGTCGCCCACGAACTGCAGCATGGCGCGCAGGTCTTTCATGTCCAGCAGCAACATGCCGTTGTCGTCTGCGATCTTGAAGACGAGGTTCAAGACGCCGGCCTGCGTCTCGTTCAGTGCCAGCATGCGTGCCAGCAACAGCGGGCCCATGTCGGACACGGTGGCGCGCACCGGGTGGCCCTGTTCGCCAAACACGTCCCACAGCGTGGAAGGGCAGGTGATGCTCTCGGGCGTGGGCAGGCCGCGCTCCTTGATGACGGCCGCCAGCTTCGGGCTCAATCTGCCGGCCTGCGTGATCCCGGTCAGGTCACCCTTGACGTCGGCCATGAACACCGGCACGCCCAGCTTGCTGAAGCTCTCGGCCAGGGTCTGCAGCGTGATCGTCTTGCCGGTGCCGGTGGCGCCGGTGATGAGGCCGTGGCGATTGGCCAGCGCGGGCAAAAGGAGACATTCGGTGTTGCCGTGCTGGGCAACAAGGATTGGGTCGGGCATGCAGGTCTCCAGCGGCGTGATGGCCGTCCAAGTCTAGCGGTGCCGCGTCGGATGCCGCGGACGGTCAAGGCCGTCAAAGTGACCGGGGTCGAAGCGCTCAGGCGGTGCGCAAGCCATCCAGGCTGCGTTGGCACCAGCCGCGGTCGTCGGACTCCAGGGCCTCGAAGGCGGTTTCGGCCTGGGCCAGCGCCTGGGCGTGGCCCGCCATGTTGCCGGCTGCGCGCTCGGCTTGGCCGCATGCAGCAAAGGCGAAAAAACGCTCCAGCGCGGGTCCCTGGTTGTCTTCGACGATGCGCAGGCAGTTTTGCGCATGCTGGCGTGCCAGCGCCGGGTCGCCGGCTTTCAGCCATGTCATGGCCAGCCTGTGTTCAGCGCGTTCGGTCTCCAGCCAACCGCCGGCCATCGCCCAGTAGCGGCGGGCGGTCTGCGCGGCCAGGATCATCAGGCTGCGCTCTTCGGCGCTGAGCTGTGGCTTTTCTTCCAGCGTCGCGGCCAGGTTGTTGCTGCTGGCAGCCAGCGCGCGCGTGCAGGGGTCGGTGTCGGGCAGGGCGGCGCGGTCGGCTTGCGCCAGTGCGTCCTGAAAGAGAAGCAGGGCGCGCGCCGTGTGCTGTTCGGCAAGGCTGGCCGCAGCCATGGCGGTGACACGAACGCCGTCCGACAGGCTCAGCGCGGCGCGCTCGTCGGCCGCGCCGGATGCCAACTGCAGGCTGGCCATGAAGCGCCGCAGCGCCAGTGCTTCGGCGCTGCCGGGCTGGCACAGCGGCAGCGCCGCCAGTTGCTGCTGAAACTGCAGCGCTTCTTGCCAACGACCCAGGTGTTCGCCCATCACATGGTGCGCCAGGTGCGCCAGCGGCACGATCTGGCCGGCTTCGCTGAGCATCGCGATGCCGTCGGCCTGCAGGCGCAAGGCGACGCCGGGCGCGTCCTTGACGTGGTCGTCCCAACCCTGGCCGATGAAAGCGTCGAAGTCCATGATTCCTCCTGCGAAGGTGGCAACGGTAGCGGCACTTCGGGCGCCTGAGAAGCAGTCCGTTGCGGGCTCGCCCGGCGCGACGGGCCCGGCAGGTAAAATCAGCCGTTGATATCGAGGAGCACAAGTCCCCATGGCTGGTCATTCCAAATGGGCCAACATCCAGCACCGCAAGGGCCGGCAGGATGAAAAACGAGGCAAGGCCTGGACACGGGTGATCCGCGAGATCATGGTGGCGGCGCGCCTGGGCGGCGGCGACGTGTCGGCCAACCCGCGCCTGCGGCTGGCGATTGAAAAGGCCAAGGCCGTGAACCTGCCGGTGGAAACCGTCAAGCGCAACATCGACAAGGCCACCGGCAACCTCGAAGGTGTGAATTACGAGGAAATCCGCTACGAAGGCTATGGCATCGGCGGCGCAGCCATCATCGTGGACTGCATGACCGACAACCGCGTGCGCACCGTGGCCGAGGTGCGCCACGCCTTCAGCAAGTACGGCGGCAACATGGGCACCGAAGGCTCGGTGGCCTTCCAGTTCAAGCATTGCGGGCAGATGGTGTTTGCGCCGGGCACGAACGAAGACAAGGTGATGGAAGTGGCGCTGGAAGCCGGCGCCGAGGACGTCATTACCGATGACGACGGTGCCATCGAGGTGTTGGCCGCGCCGGCCGACTTTGAAGCCGTCAAGGCCGCGATCGAGGCCGCAGGCCTGAAGCCCGAGGTCGCCGAAGTGACCTGGCGCGCCGAGAACAGCATCGAGCTTGCCGGCGAGGATGCCACGCGCATGCAGAAGCTGCTGGACGTGATCGAGGACCTGGACGATGTGCAGGACCTCTATCACAACGCCCTGATTGCCGAATGAAAGTGCTCGTCATCGGCAGCGGCGGCCGGGAACATGCATTGGCCTGGAAGCTGTCGCAAGGCGACCGTGTGCAGACCGTCTATGTCGCCCCCGGCAACGGCGGCACGGCGACAGAGCCCGGCCTGAAGAACCTGCCGCTGACGGACCCCGTCGCTCTGGCCGACTTCTGCCAGGCCGAGAAGGTTGCACTCACGGTCGTCGGCCCGGAGGCGCCGTTGGCCGCCGGTGTGGTGGACGTGTTCCGCGCCCGCGGTCTGCGCATTTTCGGGCCCACGCGCGGTGCGGCGCAGCTGGAAAGCTCCAAGGCCTTCGCCAAGGAATTCATGCAGCGCCACGGCATCCCGACCGCGCTGTATGCCACCTTCACCGAAGCGCCTGCGGCCCACGCCCATGTCGACAAACACGGGGCGCCCATCGTCATCAAGGCCGACGGACTGGCGGCGGGCAAGGGTGTCGTGGTGGCGATGACGTTGGACGAGGCGCATTCGGCCATCGACCAGATGCTGACCAAGGCCGGCGAGCGTGTCGTCATCGAAGACTTCATGGACGGCGAAGAAGCCAGCTTCATCGTGCTGTGCGACGGCAAGAGCGTGCTCACACTCGCCACCAGCCAGGACCACAAACGTGTCGGCGACGGCGACACGGGCCCCAACACGGGCGGCATGGGCGCCTATTCACCGGCGCCGGTGGTCACACCGAACGTGCATGCCAAGGTGATGCACGAAATCATCCATCCCACCATCGCCGGCATGGCCAAGGACGGCGTGCCCTTCACCGGCTTCCTGTATGCCGGTTTGATGATCGACGCCCAGGGCCAGCCACGCACGGTGGAATTCAACTGCCGCCTCGGGGACCCGGAGGCGCAGGTCATCCTGATGCGCCTGAAGAGCGACCTCTTCGAAGTGCTGATGCGCGCCACCGACAGCAGCGGCCCTGGCCTGGACGGCGTGGAACTGCAATGGGACCGCCGCACGGCACTGGGCGTGGTGATGGCCGCACACGGCTACCCGGCCGCTCCGCGCAAGGGCGACAGCATCAGCGGCGTGCCGACTGCCGGCAGTGCCGCAGCGGCCGACCTGCAGGTCTTTCACGCCGGCACCGATTGGCAGGACGGCCTGCTGCGCAGCAGCGGTGGCCGCGTGCTGTGTGTCACTGCACTGGGCGACAGCGTCAGGCTGGCGCAGCAGCGGGCGCTGGACTTCGTGCGCCAGATCCACTTTGACGGCGCGGTGTGGCGCAGCGACATCGGCCACCGCGCCATCAGACATTGATCATTGCCAACGCCCCGAAGAGCGTGGACCCGGGAGACCCCGTGAGCAGCAGCTACACCACCGCCGTGCGCACCTACCTGCTCGGCCTGCAGGGCAGCATCGTCGCGGCCTTCGAGGAAGAAGACGGCCTGCCCTTTCGCCGCGATGGCTGGCAGCGCCCTGCCGGTGGCAAGCTGGAAGGCGACGGCCTGTCGCAGCTGATCGAAGAAGGCCATGTGCTGGAGCGCGGCGGCTGCAACTTCAGCCACGTCAAGGGCGCGTCGCTGCCACCGTCCGCCACGCAGCACCGCGGTGAACTGGCGGGCGCACCGTTTGAGGCGCTGGGCGTGTCGCTCGTCATGCACCCCCGCAACCCCTATGTGCCCACGGTGCACATGAACGTGCGCCTGCTGGCCGCCTTCCCTGTGGGCAAAGAGGCGGTGGTCTGGTTTGGCGGCGGCATGGACCTGACGCCGTATTACGGTTTTGAAGAAGACGCGCGCCACTTTCACCGCGTCAACGCCGACGCGCTCGCGCCGCACGGCGCGGGCTTGTACGACCGCTTCAAGCCCTGGTGCGACGAGTACTTCTTCCTCAAGCACCGCAACGAGGCACGCGGCATTGGCGGCGTGTTTTTCGACGACTACAACGAAGGCGGTTTTGAGTCCGGCTTTGCGCTGATGCGCGCCGTGGGGGACGCCTTCCTGCCCGCCTACCGCCCGCTGGTGCAGCGCCGCCGGCACATGCCCTACGGTGAACGCGAACGCGACTTCCAGGCCTATCGACGCGGCCGCTACGTCGAGTTCAATCTCGTCTGGGACCGTGGCACGCACTTCGGCCTGCATGGCGGTGGCCGCACTGAAAGCATCCTGATGAGCATGCCGCCCATCGTCAAGTGGCGCTACGACTGGCAGCCGGAAGCCGGCACGCCGGAAGCCAGGCTGTATTCCGACTTCCTGCCGCCCCGGGACTGGCTCTGCGAATGACACGACGGGTCGGCATCTTCGGCGGCAGCTTCGACCCCGTGCACGGCGCCCACGTGGCGCTGGCCGAAGCTGCGCTCGTGGAACTGCGGCTGGACGAAGTGCGCTGGATCCCGGCCGGCCAGCCGTGGCAAAAGGCGCGCACGATGTCGCCAGTCGCAGACCGCGTGGCGATGGTGCAAAGCGCCATCGCGCATGAAGCCCGTTTCATAGTCGACCGCATCGAGATCGACCGCCCCGGCGACAGCTTCACGCTTGACACCGTGCGTGCCCTGGCCGTTGCGAATCCTGGTACCCAGTGGTTCCTGCTGATCGGGCAGGACCAGTACACCGCCCTGCACACCTGGCGCGACTGGCAGACGCTGCTGGGCCTGGTGGTGCTGGCGGTTGCCAACCGCCCTGGCGACGCGCGCCAGCCACACGCCGAGGTGCAAGGATTCCCGCACCGCATGGTGCCGCTGCCGATGCTGGACATCTCGTCCACCGACATCCGACAGCGCGTGGCGGCGGGCGCTGACATTTCGCATCTGGTGCCGCCCGGTGTGGCGCGCTATATTGAAACGCACGGGCTCTACCGAAGCCCAATCAGGAGCTGAATGGACATCAAGAAGCTGCAACGCGCCATCGTCGATGGCCTCGAGGACGTGAAGGCGCAGCACATCGCCGTCTTCAACACCGAACACCTGTCGTCGATGTTCGAACGCGTGATCATCGCGTCGGGCACCAGCAACCGCCAGACCAAGGCCCTGGCGGCCAGCGTGCGCAATAGCGTCAAGGGGCGCGGCATGCAGGTGCTGGCGACCGAGGGCGAAGACAACGGTGAGTGGATCATCGTGGACTGCGGCGCTGCCGTGGCGCACATCATGCAGCCGGCCATTCGCGAGTACTACCACCTGGAAGAAATCTGGGGCGGCAAGAGCGTGCGCATGAAGGTCGGCGAGGTCAGCACCAAACTCGTCAAGGCGAGCGAGCCCGAGCCCGTGGCCAGGAAGTCCGCGCCCAAACGAGTCATGCAAGCGCCGCAGGCCCTGGAAGGTGAACCGCCTGCGCGCGCCAAGCCGGCGGCACGCAAGCCCGCCAAGACCGAAGCCGACAAGAAGATGGCCAACAAGTCGGCGGCTTACAAGCGGGTGGCGTCGAAGGCGCCAGCGAAGAAGACGAGCCCCTCTTCGCCGGTGAAGACGATGGTGGTGAAGACCACCCGGCCGCCTGCCAAGAAGGCCATGGCCCAGAAGACCGTCGCCAGGAAGACCCCGCCCCGGCGAGCACCGGCCAAGAAGGCCCCGTCGCGCGGCCGATGAAACTGTGGGTGGTGGCCGTGGGCCAGCGCCAGCCGGCCTGGGCCGACACCGCCTGGGCTGAATTTGCCAAGCGCTTCCCCGCAGAGATGCGGCTGGAACTGAAGGCGTTGAAGGCCGAACCCCGCAGCACCGGCAGAACCGCCGCGCAGTGCATGGCGGCCGAAGCGCAGCGCTTCGAAGCCGCCTTGCCCAAAGGCGTGCGACGCATCGTGCTGGACGAACACGGCACCCGCCTGACGACGCAGCAACTGGCTGACCGCCTGCGCATCTGGCAAGGCGACGGCCGCGACGCCGCGCTGCTGATCGGCGGCCCTGACGGCCTGGACCCCGCACTCAAGGCCAGCGCCGACGAAACCTTGCGCCTGTCGGACCTGACCCTGCCGCACGCCTTCGCACGTGTGCTGCTGGCCGAGGCTCTGTACCGCTCGTGGTCGGTGCTGCAAGGGCACCCGTATCACCGCGAGTGAGTCGGCTTCAGCCGCCGGAGCAACCGCAGCTGTCATAGCGGAACAGCGTGACGGAGTCAGCTTCTGCGGGCACCGCTGCGGTGGGCGGTGCCTTCTTGGTTTGCGACAACGTGGTCATCCGTGCCGCCACGGTTTTGAGGCTGGACTTGGCGGTGGTGTGCTTGAGGGTCCGCGCTTGGGCCGGAGCGGCCAGCGAAAGGGCCAGCGAAAGGGCAATCGGAATGCACAAGGAACTACAGAGTCTGCAGATGCGCAGGATCATGGCCGGCCTCCCATGAAACGGGGCACCGAAGCGGCGCCACCTGCTCTATCTGACGCTTGGCCGTCGTGAAAGCCGACACGCGCGCCGCCGCCACAATGCGCGCATGCCCAAGAGCCCTGCATCCGTTGTGTCGGCCTTCACGCCCGCCCTCACGCCCGCCTTCCCGCCCGCCTTCATCTACCTGGCTTCACAAAGCCCGCGCCGCCGCCAGTTGCTAGAACAGATCGGCGCCGCGCATGAACTGCTGCTGCCCGCGGAAGACGAAGACGCCGAAGCGCTGGAAGCCGAACGCCCGGGTGAACTGCCTGCCGCTTACGTGCAGCGTGTCACCGCCGCCAAGCTGCGCGCTGCCGTTGCGCGCCGAGCCGCACGCGCCTTGCCCACGGCGCCGGTGCTGTGCGCAGACACCACGGTGGCGTTGGGCCGCCGCATCCTGGGCAAGCCTGCCGACGCGGACGATGCCGCCGCCACCTTGCGCCTGCTGAGCGGCCGCACCCACCGCGTGCTGACGGCGGTGGCCCTGCACGACGGCCAGCGCACACGGCGCGCGATGAGCACATCGCACGTGCGTTTCGCCGATCTGCCATCGAGCGTGATCGACGCCTACGTGGCCAGCGGCGATGCCTTCGGCAAAGCCGGCGCCTACGCCATCCAGAGCGCGCTGGCGGGCTGGATCGAGCACATCGCCGGCAGCCACAGCAGCATCATGGGCCTGCCGCTGTTCGAGACTGCACAACTGCTGCGCGCCGCTGGCGTACGACTGTCCATCTAGTTCAAATCAATCCATCCCAACCATGCCCAGCCAAGACATCCTCATCAACTGGTCGCCGCAAGAGACGCGCGTGGCGGTGGTGGAAAACGGCGCCGTGCAAGAGCTGCACATCGAACGCACGCTGGAGCGCGGCCTGGTCGGCAACGTCTATCTCGGCAAGGTGGTGCGTGTGCTGCCCGGCATGCAAAGCGCGTTCATCGACATCGGCCTCGACAGAGCCGCCTTCCTGCACGTGGCCGACCTGCACCCCGGCGGCCACCCGCCCAAATCGGACAAAGGCGCGGACGCACCCCTGGTACCCATCGAACGCCAGGTCTTTGAAGGCCAGACGCTCACGGTGCAGGTCATCAAGGACGCCATCGGCACCAAGGGCGCCAGGCTGTCGATGCAGGTCAGCATCGCCGGCCGCATGCTCGTCTTCCTGCCGCACGACGACCACATCGGCATCAGCCAGAAGATCGGCTCGCAGGAACTGCGCGAACAGCTGCGTGCACGCATGACGGTGCTGGCCGGTGCCGACCCTCAAAACAGCGGAGGCGGTTTCATCCTGCGCACCAACGCCGAAGAAGCCAGCGACGCTGAACTGGCCGACGACATCGCCTACCTGCGCCGCACCTGGGCGCTGATCCGAAGCCGCGCGCAGAGCCTGCCGCCCGGCACGCTGCTGCACCAGGACCTGACGCTGGCGCAACGGGTGCTGCGCGACATGGCGGTGGACGCCACGCAGACCATCCGCATCGACAGCAATCTGCAGTGCGACGCGCTCAAGGCCTTTGGCGACACCTACACGCCGGGCACCGTGGCCAAGCTCGACCTGTACCGCGGCGAGAGGCCCATCTTCGACCTCTTCGGCATCGAAGAAGAAATCGCGCGAGCACTCGCAAGGCGGGTGGACCTGAAGAGCGGTGGCTACCTGATCATCGACCAGACCGAAGCGCTGACCACCATCGACGTCAACACCGGTGGCTTCGTCGGCGCACGCAATTTTGACGACACCATCTTCAAGACCAACCTGGAAGCCGCAGGCTCCGTCGCGCGCCAACTGCGCCTGCGCAACCTGGGCGGCATCATCATTGCCGATTTCATCGACATGACGCGTGAAGACCACCAGCAGGCGGTGCTGACCGAACTGAAAAAGCAGCTTGCACGCGACCGCACACGCACCACAGTGAGCGGATTTACACAGTTAGGCCTGGTGGAGATGACGCGCAAGCGCACGCGCGAAAGCCTGGCCCACATGCTTTGCGAGCCCTGCCCCACCTGCCAGGGCCGCGGCCAGGTGAAGACGGCGCGCAGCGTCTGCTACGACATCCTGCGCGAGATCCTGCGCGAAGCGCGCCAGTTCAGCCCCCGTGAATTTCGCGTCATTGCCAGCGCCACGGTGGTGGAGATGCTGCTGGATGAAGAGAGCGTGCACCTGGCGGGCCTGAGCGAATTCATTGGCAAGCCGATTTCGCTGAGTGCAGAGGCGTCGATGAGTCCGGAGCAGTACGACATTGTGTTGATGTAGGGGGCCCGGGCCCAACTCGACCTTTTTGGGGATGTACCGGCGGGCCACGCGGCCTAGCCTTCGGGCTTGCAGTTCAGCGCATGTGCTGCACCCATCCCCACGGAGATCCCCATGCCCATCACGCTCAACGCACCCCTGGCCTGGAAGCAGGCCGATGCCGACCAGACCAGGCTGTTGCAGGCCCTGCAAGGCAACATTCTCAAAGGCCATGGTCGGCCGTATGCAGCCCACATCTTCTTCAAGCTCGACCCCGCCAAACTGGCATTGTCGCGGCGGGCGCTGCGCGAGTTGGCCAACTACCACCTCACCAATGCACACCAGCAACTGCTGGGCACGCAGCGCTTCCAGGACACGGGCAAGAGCGCGGGCGGTTTCGTGCACCTGGCCTTGTCCTTCAAGGGCTACCAGGCGTTGGGCGCAGCGGCGAATGCGCCGGTGGACGCGGACTTCCAGGGCGGCATGAAAGCGCCAGGCAGCGTGGCGGCGCTGGCCGACCCGCCAGTCAACACCTGGGAGCCTGCTTTCCAGCAAGACCTGCACGGCGTGGTGCTGGTGGCGCACGACTCGGCGGGCGACACGGCGGCGCTGACAGCGTCGGTGCATGAACTGCTCAGCGATGCAGGCGCGACCGTGGTGCACGTGCAGCGCGGCGCCGCGCTGCGCAATGCGGCGGGCGAAGGCATCGAGAACTTCGGCTATGTCGATGGCCGCAGCCAGCCGCTGCTGCTGAAGGAAGACATCCAGAAGGAAGCTGAACTCGCCGGCATGGTGCGCTGGGATCCGAACTTCCCGCTCGACACCGCGCTGGTCAAAGACCCGGGCGCGCCGGTGGGCGATGCGGTCAGCCACGGCAGCTTCTTCGTCTTTCGCAAGCTCGAGCAGGACGTGCGCGGCTTCAAGCTGCGCGAACATCAGGTGGCCGATGTGCTGGGCCTGACCGGCGAGGCGCGTGAACTGGCCGGCGCGCTGCTGGTGGGGCGCTTCGAGGACGGCACGCCGGTAACCCTGTCCGACACGGCGCGCGGCAAGGAGCCGCCGAACGACTTCAACTACGCAGGCGACGCCGGCAAGCGCTGCCCCTTCCACGGCCACATCCGCAAGAGCAACCCGCGTGGCAGCGGCGGCGCGGAGCCCGAAGCGCAGGAGCGGATGCACCTGATGGTGCGGCGGGGCATTCCGTATGAAGACGTGAAACGCAACGTGCACCCCGACGAGTTGCCGGAGTCGGCCACGCTGGCCGAATTCAACGCCAAGGTCGCACCGCTGCTGCCCACGGGCGGTGTCGGCCTGCTCTTCATGGCCTACAACAACCGCATCGGGCAGCAGTTCAAGTTCACGCAGCAAGTCTGGGTCAACTTCCCGGGCTTCCCGGTGGCGCCGCCAGGGCCGCATGGCATCGACCCCGTCATTGGCCAGGGCCCCAACGTGCCGGGGCAGCAGAAGATGCTCAAGGTCTGGGACGACAGCGCGTCGCCGGTGGTGGCCAATGCCGGCATGGCGGGCTTCGTGAAGATGCGCGGAGGCGAGTACTTCTTCAGTCCGAGTCTGACGTTCCTGCGCGGTTTGTAGTCGGTCGGCTCTTCAACAAGACTTGCGGCACGGCCGGTGCGGGACAATCCGCCCGCCCCGACTGCACCGCCTGCCTTGCTGCCTGCCCCACTGCAATCTGCTCGCCCCGACAAGCCCCACTGGATCACGCCTGAACCGCCGAACGTGGCGCCGGCGCTGGTCGGTCTGCCGCTGGCGCACCCCGGCCGCCGCGCGCTGGCGATGGGGCTGGACCTGATCCTGCTGGCGCTCTTGACGGGCGTCAACGACTTCTGGCTCTTGGGGGGCCTGGTGCTGGTGGTGGTGCAGTTGCGCAGCCAGCGCGGCAGCACCACGAAGAAGCGGCTGGTGGTGGGCTGGCTGGGTGCGGGTGTGCTGGCGCTCCGGGCTTTTCAAGAGGCGCGCACGAACTGGACCGAGCGTGACGACGCGTCCGTTGCACCCGTTGTGCAGATGGCGGCCGACACTGCGGCAGTCACTGCGGCAGCCACCGCGCCTGCACCCGCGGCAGCAGGCCCCGCCGCCAGCGCCGAAGCCCGTATCCACGAACTCGAAGCCGCGCTCGCCGATGCGCGCAAGCCCGTTGCCTTGCGGCGCCAGTTCAACCAGTGGCTGGAGTCCGTGGGCGCCATGCTGGGTTGGGGCATCGTCTACTTTTCGCTGCTGCCGGCCTGGTGGGGCGGGCAGACGGTGGGCAAGAAGATCGTGCGCATACAGGCGTTGGAACTCACGGGCCAACCGATGACCATGATGCGCTGCCTGAAGCGTTATGGTGGCTACGCGGCGGGCATGGCGACGGGCGGCCTGGGTTTTGCGCAAATGCTGTGGGACCCGAATCGACAGGCCCTGCAGGACAAGGCGGCACACATGGCGGTGGTTGACTTGCGCGCTCCGCGCCTGCTGCCCGCAGAGTCGCTTGATACCGTGACATTGGCCAATGTGCCAACCGACGGTTGAGTCACCCGGGCACGTGTTTGCCGCAGCTTGTCCGGCCCCGACACCGCCTCTAAACTGAAAACCACGATGCACGCCGCACAGAACGAACTCATCACCCGCATCGGCCCCGGCACCCCCTGCGGCGAGTTGCTGCGCCGCTATTGGCAGCCGGTGGCATTGCTGGACGAATTTGATGCGCAGCTGGACCCGGTGATGGCGCTGCGGCCCATCAAACCCGTGCGGCTTTTGGGGCAGGACCTGGTGCTGTTCCGTGATGGCCAAGGCAGCTTCGGCCTGCTGGACCGGGACTGCCCGCACCGCGGTGCCGACCTGGCCTTTGCGCGCCATGAGGCGGAAGGCATCCGCTGCCCTTTCCACGGCTGGAAGTTCGCGGTTGATGGGCAGTGCCTGGAGACGCCGGCAGAACCGATGGGGTCCACGCTTTGCCAGCGGGTGCGCCAGCGCAGCTACCCGCTGCTGCAGCGCGCGGGTGTGCTCTTCGCGTACCTGGGGCCCGAAGACAGCACACCTCCGGCCCTGGCGGCCTTCGACTGCTTCAACGCCCCCGACAGCCACAGTTTTGCCTTCAAGGGAATGTGGCATTGCAACTGGCTGCAGGCGGTTGAAGTGGGCATCGACCCCGCGCACCCGAGCTTCCTGCATCGCTACTTGCAGGACGAATCGCTCGAGCACACCTTCGGCCGTCAGTTCCGGGCCGCCAGCGTTGGCAGTGTCGATGGCGAACGCTGGCCGATGACGCGTGTGATGCGCGAATTCTGCAGCCCCGAAATCCACCACGATGAAGTCGCGCCGGGTCTGCTGCAGCTGACGACGCTGCGGCTCATCAATGACCAGCTCACCCATGTGCGCGTGACCCACTCGGTCTTCCCGCAGACCTTCGTCATCCCGCTGTCCGAAACCGTCACCATCACGCAGATGCACGTGCCGGTGGATGACACCCACACCTACTGGTTCAGCTTCTTCACCAGCTTCTGTGCGCCGCTGGACAAGGCCACGATGCGACAGCAGCGCCTGGCCGCGATGACGCTGCCCGACTACCTGCCCATCCACGGCCGCCACGACCGCTGGAACTTCAACCCCGAAGAGCAGCGCACGCGCACCTTTCTGGGCATGGGCGAAGAGGACATCAACCTGCACGACCAGTGGGCGGTAGAAAGCATGGGCGCCATCCAGGATCGCACGCGTGAGCATCTGGGCACCAGCGACAAGGTCATCATGGCCAACCGCCGCTTGCTCTTGAAAGCCATCGCCACGGTGCAGGCCGGCGGCACGCCACCGATGGTCTTGACGGCGCAAGAGGCCGCCGCGCTGCAGGGCCCCAACACCATGGACTGCATCGCGCCGGCCGATGGCTGGCAGGCCTTCTGGCAAGAAGCCGCCGCGGCCAAGCGTGCGGCAGCGCCCTGGCTGCAGCCCGCCACCACCGCATGACGCTGAGCCCATGAGCTTGGCGCAGCGCTGCGGCGCCGACAACGCGGCCCGCCAGGCAGCCTGCGCCGCGGTGATGGCCCGCGTGCGCCAGCAGCAGATCGAAGAAGTGCGCATCGCCTGGGCCGACGTGCACGGCACGCAGCGCGGCAAGACGCTCGTCTGCGGCGCGGGGTCCAACGACGCGGCGGCGCTGGAGGACGCACTCGACAACGGCATCGGCATGGTCAGCACGCTGCTGCTGAAGGACACGTCCGACCGCACCGCATTCCAGGTGTTCGAGCCTGGCGCGCTGCAAGGGTTGACGGGCTTTGGCCCAGGCAACAACTTCCTGCTCCTGCCCGACCCCGGCAGCTTCTGCGTGCTGCCCTGGGCCCCGCGCACCGGCTGGTTGCGTGCCGACCCGTTCTGGCCCGACGGCAGCGACGTGCGTGCCGACCCGCGGGGTGTGTTGCAGCGTGCGCTGGCGCGCCTGGCGGACGCGGGCTTCGGCCTGCGCTGCGGGCTGGAAGTTGAATTCCACATCTACCGCATCACGGGCGAAGGCCTGGACCCCGACGCTGCCGGCTGGCCTGCGGACCCGCCGTCGCTGGCGCTCATCCACCCCGGCTACCAGTTGCTGTCTGAATCGCATGCGGACCTGGCGCACGAGCCGCTGGCCATCGTTCGGCGCACGGCGCTGGGCCTGTCGCTGCCGCTGCGGTCACTGGAAATCGAACTCGGCCCGAGCCAGGTGGAAGCCGTCTTCAGCGCCACCGACGCGCTGACCGCCGCCGACCAGATGCTGCTCTTCCGCAGCGGCGTGCGCCAGGCGCTGCGCCGTGCGGGGTACCACGCCAGTTTTGTCTGCAAGCCGCCGCTGCCGCAGGCGGTGGCCAGTGGCTGGCATCTGCACCAGTCGCTGGTGAATGCGGAAGGTGTCAATGCGATGGTGTGCGCGGCGGCGGCTGATGGGTCGACCGGTCAGGCAGCCGGTGAGCCGGGCGATGCCCGCCAGGTCCTGTCCGACACCGGCACGCACTGGCTGGCCGGCTTGCTGGCCCACGCCGCAGGCATGACGGCGCTGTGCGCGCCAACGCTGCCGGCCTACAGCCGCTACCAGGGCAGTGTGATGGCGCCGCAATCGGCGGTGTGGGCGCGCGACAACCGAGGCGCCTTGTTGCGTGTGCTGGGTGCGCCCGGCGACCCTGCCACGCACATCGAAAACCGCGGCGGCGAGCCGCTGGCCAACCCCTACCTGCTGATCGCCGCGCAGGTGCTGGCGGGTCTGGACGGCCTGCAGCGCCAGCTGCTGCCCGGCCCCGCCACCGAGTCGCCGTATGCGCCAGGCCAGAACCCGCTGCCCACCACCTTGGGCCAGGCCCTGGACGTACTGGCTGCCGACGCGGTGCTGCAACACGGCCTGGGCCCCGTGATGGCGCAGATCTACAACGCCATCAAGCGCCAGGAAATCAGCCGCCACGACGCTGCTGAAGACAAGTTGCAGTGGCAACGCCGCGAATACTTCAGCCGGTACTGATTCACGAGTTTGCCGAATTGCGGATGCATCGATGAAGACGATCACGGTCCACCTGCAAGCCGCCGACGGCAGCCTGCTCACATTGCAGGCCCGCGTCGGCCGCAGCTTGATGAAGGAAGCGGTGAGTGCCGGTGTGGAAGCCATCGCGGCCGACTGCGGTGGCAGCCTCACCTGCGCCACCTGCCACGTCATGGTCGATGCAGCCTGGCTGGCACGCCTGGCCCCGGCCAGTGCCGATGAGCTGTCGATGCTGGAGATGACCGCTGCCCCGCGCGAAGCCGGCAGCCGACTGTCGTGCCAGATCATGCTGGACCCTACACTCGACGGGCTGCGCGTGCGTCTGCCGGCCACCCAATACTGAAACAGCGCTGAAAAGACCGAGGAGACCCCCGCGTGACCCTGCTTGAACGACTGGCCAAGCTCTGCGCCGTGTTGGCCGGCGTGCTGCTGACCGTGATCACGCTGATGACCTGCGTCAGCCTCATCGGCCGCAACACCACGGGCTGGACGATCGTTGGCGACTTTGAACTCTCGGGCTCGGCAGCAGGGGCGGCGATCGCGCTCTTCATGCCCTGGTGCCAGCTGAGGCGCGGCAACATCATGGTGGACTTCTTCACCGCCAGGGCCTCGCGGGCCACACAACACAAGCTCGACCGGTTTGGCGCGATGCTGCTGGCGCTGGCCATGGGCCTGATGACCTGGCGCACGGCAGTGGGCGGGCTCAATGCCTGGAAGTCGCAGGCCGGTTCGATGATGCTGGGCTTCCCGGACTGGGTGGTTTATGTGGGCATGGTGCCGCCGCTGGCGCTGACGGCCGTGATCGCGCTTGCACAGTGCGTGCGTGGCTTTGAATTCGGAGCGAAGGCATGAGCCCGATCGGCCTGACGCTGCTGATCTTCGCCGTCATGCTCGTGCTGATGGCGCTGCGCACGCCGATCGCCATTGCCATGTTTGTCGCCGGTGCAGCGGGTTATGTGCTGCAGTCCGGCTGGCTGCCGCTGGCCAGCTTTCTCAACACCCAGGCTTTCGCTCGTTTTGCGAGTTATGACTTGAGCGTGATCCCGCTTTTCATCCTGATGGGCAACTTCGCCACGCAGGGTGGCATCTCACGGGCCCTGTTCCAGTTTGCGGCCGCCGTGATGAGCCGCTTCAAGGGCGGCCTGGCGATGGCCGCCGTCATGGCCTGCGCGGCCTTCGGTGCCATCTGCGGCAGCAGCGTGGCCACGGCTGCGACCATCACGCAGGTGGCCTTGCCTGAGTTGCGCAAGCACGGTTATTCAGGACGCCTGGCCACCGGCACGCTGGCCGCGGGCGGCACGCTGGGGATATTGATTCCGCCGTCGGTGCCACTCGTGATCTACGCCATCCTGACTGAGCAGAACATCGCCAAGCTTTTTGCCGCCGCGATGGTGCCCGGCATCATCGCGATGCTCGGCTACATGGTGGCCATCGCGATCTATGTGCGCGTGGTGCCGGGCCAGGCACCCGAGCATGACGAAGTGCCCAAGCTGACGCTGCAGGCGCTGTCGGGCATTGCGCCCATCGCCATCATCTTCCTGGTGGTGTTTGGCGGCATCTACGGCGGCAAGTTCACGCCCACCGAAGGCGCTGCGGTGGGCGCAGCGGCCACCTTCATCGCGGCCCTGGCCAAGCGCGAAATCACCTGGGCCAAGTTCAAGCTCTGCTTCTACGCCACGGCCGAAACGTCGGCCATGATCTTCCTCATCTTCCTGGGCGCCGACCTGATGAATTCGGCACTCGCGCTGACGCAGGTGCCGGCGCAGTTGAGCAGCGTCGTGCAGGGCTGGGGCCTGCCGCCGGTGGCCGTGGTGGCGGCTGTTCTGCTCTTCTACGTCGTGCTGGGTGCGGTGATGGACGAACTGAGCATGATCCTGCTCACCATCCCCATCTTCTTCCCGATGATCATGGGCCTGGACTTCGGCATGCCGAAGGAAAGCGTCGCCATCTGGTTCGGCATCATGGTGCTCATGACGGTGGGCTTCGGCATGCTGGCGCCGCCGGTGGGGCTGAACGTCTATGTGGTCAACAGCATGGCCAAGGACATCCCCATCGCCGAGAGCTACCGCGGGGTGGTGCCGTTCCTTATCAGTGACACCGTGCGCACGCTGCTGCTGCTGTTCTTTCCGCCGATCTCGCTGTGGCTGGTGAAGTACATCGGATAGGCGACAGCGCTTCAACTGTGACCTGGTTTTTACTCGGCCAGGAAGGCCCGCACAGCGGGCAGTGACTCGGCGGGTGCCTCTTCATGCGGCAAGTGGCCTACCCCCGGGATCACCACCAATTTGGCCGGGTGACGAAGGTTCTGAATTGCGCGCAGATAGTCCTGCGCGTTGGCCAGCGGGATCATGCCGTCCTTCTCGCCCCACAGCAGCAGCGTGGGCGCCTGGATGCGCCGCAGCAAAGGCACCGGGTCCTGCAGCACCAGTTGCTGCATGCGCGCGATGAGCGCCGTGCGCACGCCGGGCGCCAGCATCATGTCGTGGTAGCGGGTCACGATCTCGTCCGTCATGCGCGCCGGGTCGGCGTAGGCGGGGGACAGGCTCATGCGCAGCAAAGCCTTGGGCAGCACGTATTGCATCAGCCGCACGGGTGCCGTGACCTCGGGTGCCTTGCCGTACTCAAAGCCCGGGCTGGCAAAACCGTCAGGCGCCACCAGCACCAGCTTGTCCATTCGAGCGGGCTGCTCAGCCGCAAAGCGCCAGGCCAGTCGCCCGCCCATCGAATGGCCGACGAGCGTGGCGCGGGCGATGCCCAGGCGGTCCATCAGCGCCACCAGGATCTGCACCCCACGCAGGTCGCTGTAGTCGCCCGTGGGGTCGGCGCCGGTGAGCCCGGCGCCGGGCAGGTCGAATCGGATCACGCGGTGCGTTGCCGACAGTGCCTCGGCCCACGGTTCCCAGGTGTGCAGGCTGGAGCCGAAGCCGTGCAGCAGCATGATGACCGGTGCATCAGGCCTCGCGTTGACCGGGCCGCTCTGACGCACATGCAGGCGCAGACCTGCGGCGTCGATAAATTCGCTGGGTGCGCCTGCGTAGCGGGCTTGCAGGTCGGCCAGCGCCTTGTCGGGCGTCCAGAGCCAGCTGCCGCCGAGAAAGAGTGCGACGAGCAAGAGGGCGGTCATGGCGATCATCATGGTTACTACGGTGTCGAGTGCTTTGACAATCCCCTGAATGACGGGGACTTGGCGAATGCCAACTAAAGCGCCTTTGGCGCATCAAGGCGTTGATGTGGATGGCTAGCGGGCAGAACGGGTTTGGCGCGGTACGGATTGTGCAATCGGGCTCACCAGCGGCTCCAAGCCGCGTCCACTTTCCCCGGTGCCTACCTCGTTGCAGGAATCCGCTGGGTCCTACACCCACTGTCTTCATTCAGGAACCGCGCCATGATTTTCAGTTTCCCCATTTCAACATCCGCTGTGCTGCGCACTGCCCTGGCCGCCGTCGCGGTCTTTGGCGCAGGCCAGTCCGCCCTGGCTGCACCGGTCCTGCCCAACCTGGCCACTGCACCCGTGGGCTGGACGACCGACCGCTACGATGCCGCCAGTTTCGGCAACGTCGGCACCTACCAGGGCCGCAGCGACGTGCTGGGCATCAGCATCGACCGCACGACCGACCTGGCCAACCGCGCGGCGCCCTACCAGAGCTCGTTCTACAACACCCAAGGGCGCCAGACAGTCGTTTCGGGCGGCGCCGGCTCCGTGATCGCGGCTGACCTCTACGTGGAAAGCGCCTGGGGCAACGCCAGCAACGGCTACGTGCGCAGCGACATGTGGGGCGTGATGTCCGATGCCACCAACACCGTCACCGCCTACCCGATCATTGGCTTCACCAACTACGGCGGCGCCGCCCGGCTGCGTGTTTTTGACGGCGACGTGGTGGGCGGTTGGGTCAACTTGGCCGGCGCCCCTGCCTTGGGAGCCTGGGTTGCATTGGCCATTGAGTTCACCGGCACCAGCTTCGACTATTTCGTCAATGGCGCGATGGTGTATTCCGACCTCACCATCAACGGCACGACCGGCTTCTCGGCCGCCATCATGCAGGCCTACAACTTTGCCGACCCCGCTGTGAGCACCGCCGCCACCACGGCCTACACCGCCCACTGGTCCAACGCCCAGGTGGCTGCTGTGCCTGAGCCGGGCACGCTGGCACTGCTGGCGATGGCGCTGGCCGGCCTGGCGGCCACGCAGCGGCGCAAGGCGCGCTGACGGCCACGGCGCGACGCGCGCTGAAAAAGCCGCGGCGCAAAAGCGCCGCGCCGTGCCAGACCAAGGGCCTCCTCGACGGGGCCCTTTTTTCGTCTGGCCGCAGGCCCGGGTTTTGGCGGTCAGCGGCTGCGCGCCGAGCGGCGTTGTTGTCGCACACGCGCCGCAGGGCGCATCAGGGTAAATCTCGAAGAATTGGCGCCAGCGCGCCGTTACCTTCGCCCCTCTCTCAATCCAGGAGTTCGTTCCGATGAAACGCCGTTCCTTCGTCCAAGGCGCCGCAGCCGCCGCTGTTCTCGGTGCGCCTCACCTCTCCGGCCTGGCCCAGCAAAGCGTCACGCTCAAGTTCCACACCTTCATGGCGCCGCTGAGCAACGTCTGGCTGACGATGCACAAGCCGTGGATGGACAAGGTCGATAAGGAATCCGGCGGCCGCATCAAGTTTGAAGCCTACCCGGCAATGCAACTGGGCGGCACCCCCGTGCAGCTGTACGACCAGGCGCGCGACGGCGTGGTGGACGTGGTGTGGACGCTGCCCGGCAACACGGCCGGCCGGTTCCCGCGTATCGAGGCCTTCGAGCTGCCGTTCATGATGAACAACGCCGAGGCCACCAGCAAGGCGTACTGGGAGTACTTCCAGACCCAGTGTCCCGACGAGTTCAAGGAAACGCAGGTGCTGGCGCTGCACGTGCACGGGCCGGGCATGTTCCACAGCGCCAACAAGCCCATCAAGAGCGCGGCCGACGTCAAGGGCATGAAGGTGCGCGGCCCCACGCGCCAGGTGACGAAGATGCTGGGCTCGCTGGGCGCCATCCCGGTGGGCATGCCGCTGCCGCAGATTCCCGACGCGCTGAGCAAGGGCACGATCGAAGCCTGCGTCATCCCCTGGGAAGTGGTGCCGTCGGTGAAGGTGCACGAGCTGACCAAGTTCCATAGCGAATTCCCGGCGGGCAGCCCAGCGCTGTACACCACCACCTTCGTGATGGCGATGAACAAGGCCCGCTACGAAGGCCTGGCGCCCGACCTGAAGAAGATCATCGACGCCAACTCTGGCCTCGCCACCTCGGCATGGCTGGGCAAGACGCAGCAGGGCAACGACCCCATCGGCCGCAAGAGCGCCACCGACCGCGGCAATACGCTCTACACCTTCAGTGCCGCCGAAGCACAGGAATTCATCAAGCTGTCGAGCCATGTGGACGACGAGTGGGTCGCCGACATGGACAAGCGCGGCTTCAAGGGCGCGGCGTTGCTGAAGTCTGCCAAGGACCTGGTGGCGAAACACGGCAAGGCGTAGGAATATGCGCAGGCGCAAGTGAGGGCGGGAGCAGGCTGATCGGTTCCGCTCCCGCCCTCAGCCCCGCCCTCAGCCCCGCAGTCAGATCGGCTGTCAGATAGGCCGTCAGATAGGCTGCGTGCGCTCGTTCAGCCACGCCAGCGCCGCGCCGCTGACAAGCGGCGCCAAGCGCGTGCGCACGGTGGCGTGGTAGGCATTGAGCCAGGCGCGTTCATCGTCGCACATCAGTGCCATGTCGATGCAGCGGGTGTCGATGGGGCACATCGTGAGCGTCTCGAATTCCAGGAATTCGGCGAAGGTGCTGCCTTCGGCCATGGCAGCGCTGACGTTCAGCACCAGGTTCTCGATGCGCACGCCCCATTGGCCGGCACGGTACACACCAGGTTCGATGGACGTGATCATCCCGGGCTCCATCGCCATGTAGGCGTCGGGCACGGCCTTGCTGATCGACTGCGGGCCTTCGTGCACGTTGAGGAAGTAGCCCACGCCGTGGCCGGTGCCGTGGCCGAATTCAATGCCCTCGGCCCACAGCGGCGCGCGCGCCAGGGCATCGAGCATGGGGCTGAGCGTGCCGCGCGGGAAGCGCGCACGCGACAAGTTCATCGTGCCCTTCAGCACCAGCGTGTAGTCGCGCTTCATCGCCGCGCTCACGCTGCCGATGGGCCAGACGCGGGTGATGTCCGTCGTGCCGCCCAGATACTGGCCACCACTGTCGATCAGCAGCAGGCCGCCTTCGCCTGGATTCACCTCGATCACGGCGTGCGATTCGTCGGTGGCGCGGTAGTGCGGCATGGCGCCGTTGGCGTTGAAGCCGGCGATGGTTGAAAAGCTCAGGCCCACGAAGCCGCTGCGTTTGGCGCGCGCGGCGCTCAGGCGTTCGTCCACCGTCAGTTCGGTGATGCGTTCACCGGCATTCAGGGCCGCTTCGAACCAAGCGTAGAACTCGCACATCGCCGCGCCGTCTTCCGCCATCGCTTCGCGCACGTGCGCGGCGTCGGCGTCGCTCTTGCGGCTCTTCAGCAGCGTGCTCGGGTTGATGGCCTCGACCACCTTGCACGCAGGCGCCACCTGGTTGCGAAGGCCCAGCGTGACGCGCTTGGGGTCGATCAGCAGGGTGTCACTGCTGCCGAGTGCGCCCAGTGCGCCCAGCGCCTTGCCGGCATCGGCGTAGGGCGCCAGGCGCACGCCGTCGGCGGCCAGGCGTGCGGCCAGCGCCGCATCGATCTTGCCCGCGCCGATGAAGAGCGTGGCAGCGCTCAGGTCGATCAGCAAGTGGGCCAGGAAGACCGGGTTGTAGGTGACGTCGTTGCCGCGCAGGTTGCTCAGCCAGGCGACGTCATCGACGGTGGAGATGAAGTGCTGTGTGGCGCCCTGGGCTGCCATGGCGCGGCGCACTTGGCCAAGCTTGTCGCGGCGTGACAGCGTGGCGTGCGGCGGCAGGTGTTCATACACGGGCTGCTGCGGCAGTGCGGGCCGGTCGGGCCAGATGGCGTCAAGCAGGTCGATGTCGGTGCGCAGTTGCACGCCGACGCCGTCCAGTGCGTTCCTCAGCATGCCGGCCATGGCCAGGCCCAGCACCTGGCCGTCCACCGCGACCGTCGAACCGCGCGGCACTTCACGCGCCAACCAGTCCAGGTGCGCCAGCGACGCGCCGGTGGCAATCTTCACGAGTTCGATGCCGGTGCCCGCCAGTTCCGATTCGGCCTGCACCCAGTAGCGGCTGTCGGCGAAGAGCGCAGCGCGGTCCTGCGCCACGACGAGCGTGGCCATCGAACCCGTGAAACCGCTCAGCCACTGCCGGCCCTGCCAGTGCTGCGGCAGGTATTCGCTCAAATGCGGGTCGGCCGACGGCACCAGCAGCGCATGCACCTGCCGCTGGGCCAACAGTTGCTGGAGCTGGCTGATGCGCAGGCGGATGGGGGAAGTGCGGGTGTCCATGGCAGCGCTCCGGCGGTGGCAACAAGTGCGGGAATTCTAGGCTTGACGTTGTCTGGACATTAAGTGACCAGTTAGGCACATATGGAGTCTGACGCCCTCGACGCCACCTTCTTTGCCCTGTCGTCCGGCATGCGTCGGCGCATGCTGGACCTGCTCAAGCGCGAACCCGGCTGCAACGTCAACCGCGTCGCCGAGTTCTTTGGCGCCGAAGTCGGCCGCCATGCGGTGATGAAGCATTTGGTGGTGCTTGAGCAGGGCGGCCTGGTAGTGCCGCAGCGCGAAGGGCGGGAGCGGCGTCTGTGGTTTGACGCCACGCCGATCCAGTTGATCCACGAACGCTGGACCACCGAATTCAGCGCCTTCTAGCGCACGCGCAGCGAACACTGGCCCCTGAACTGAAGGAGAACGACGATGGCAGACCCCCAAGCGGCGGCGCAGATGCAGCCGAAGAACGTGCAGGCCAAGACCGGCCGCACCGTGGCCGAATTGCACGGCAACGTGGGTGAGATCGACGCGCTGCTCAAGGGCTGGCTGAAGCGCGCCTTTGAGGCTGCCGGCTGAAGCGCCGACCCCCGTCCTAAGCGGCGGGTGGCCGCGCCGGAATGCCCAGGCCACGAACCACCGCCGGCCGCGCCATGAAGGCCGCCAGCACCCGCGTGACCTGGCTGAAATTGGCGGCGCCGACCAGGTCACCGGCGCCATAAAAACCGATCAGGTTGTTGACCCAAGGGAAGGTGGCGATGTCGGCGATTGAATAGTCGCTGCCCATGATCCAGTCGCGCCCTTGCAGCCGCTGGTCCAGCACGGCCAGCAGGCGGCGCGACTCGTCGACAAAGCGGTCGCGCGGGCGCTTGTCTTCATAGTCCTTGCCGGCAAATTTGTGGAAGAAACCCAGCTGGCCGAACATGGGGCCGATGCCACCCATCTGGAACATCAGCCACTGCAGCGTCTGGTAGCGGCCGGCTGCATCGGCAGCAATGAAGCGGTCCGCCTTTTCAGCCAGGTAAACAAGGATCGCGCCCGACTCGAACAGCGCCAGCGGCTGCCCGCCGGGGCCGTTCGGGTCCAGGATGGCGGGGATCTTGTTGTTCGGGTTGAGGGACAGGAACTCGGGTGTCAGCTGGTCGTTCGTGTCAAAGCGGACCAGATGCGGCTCGTAGGGCAGGCCGGTCTCTTCGAGCAGGATCGAGACCTTCACGCCGTTGGGCGTGGGCAGCGAATAGAGCTGGATGCGGTCGGGGTGCCGGGCGGGCCATTTGCGGGTGATGGCGAAGGATGAAAGGTCGGTCATGAGGGCCTTGATGGGTTTGGAAATTACAGCTCGGTGCGCAGCGTCCAGATTTCCGGGAACAGCACCACGTCCAGCATCTTGCGCAGGTAGCTCACACCGCCCGTGCCACCGGTGCCGCGTTTGAAGCCGATGACACGTTCTACAGTGGTCACGTGGCGGAAGCGCCAGAGCCGGAAGGCGTCTTCCAGGTCGGTGAGCTCTTCGCCCAACTGGTACAGGTCCCAGTGTGTCTGCGGCGCGCGATAGACAGTGAGCCAGGCGGCTTCGACGCCGGGGTCGGCGGTGTAGGGCTGCGTCCAGTCGCGTTCGGTGTGGGTGGCCGGCACGGCCAGGCCACGACGCGCCAGCAGGCGCAGGGCCTCGTCGTACAACGACGGCGCGCGGTAGGCGGCATCCACGTGCGCCAGCAGGTCGGCGCGGTGGGCGTGCGGCTGCAGCATGGCCCTGTTCTTGTTGCCCAGGCTGAACTCAATGCACCGGTACTGCCAGCTCTGGAAGCCGCTGCTGTTGGCCAGGAAGGGCCGGATGGCGCTGTATTCGGGCGGCGTCATCGTCGCCAGCACGTCCCAGGCGTGCACCAGTTGCTCCATGATCTTGCTGACGCGGGCCAGCATCTTGAAGGCGTGGTGCAGTTCGTCGTTCGCCAGGTGTTGGATGGCGGCGCGCAGCTCATGCAGCATCAGCTTCATCCACAGCTCGCTCGTCTGGTGCTGGACGATGAAGAGCATCTCGTTGTGGTCGGGGCTGAGCGGGTGCTGGGCGGTCAGCACGGCGTCCAGGTGCAGGTAGTCGCCGTAGCTCATGTCGGCGCTGAAGTCGAGCTTGGCGTCGTGGTGCTCAGGGCTGGCAGCAGAGCCGCTGGGGTCGATAGGGCAGCCGCTCATCTCAGGTCACCGCAAGCTTCTGGTTGAATTCCGGGCGCCGCCATTCTTCGGTCGCCAACACTTGTCGCAGGTGTTCCGCGGCGTCCCAGGCATCGACGAAGCGCAGGTACAGCGGGGTGAAGCCGAAGCGCAAGACATCGGGTGCTCTGAAGTCGCCGATGACGCCGCGCGCGATCAAGGCTTGCACGACGGGGTAGGCGATCTCGGGGTGCGCAAAGCAGACCTGGCTGCCGCGCAAGTTGTCGTCGGCGGGCGAAGCCAGCACCAGCCCGGGGCACGTGGCCTGCACCTGCTGCGCAAAGACCCGTGTCAGCGCCAGCGACTTGGTGCGCAATGCGGCCATGCCACCGTGCGCATCGGCCGCCAGCAGCGTGTCCACGCCGCATTCCAGCGCCGCCAGCGACAGCAGCGCCGGAGTGCCGCACAGGTAGCGCGATATGCCGGTGGCGGGCCGGTAGCCGGGCGTGAATTCAAAGGGCGCGGCGTGGCCGATCCAGCCCGCCAATGGCTGCCAGAAACGGTTCACATGCTGCGGGTGCACCCAGACGAAAGCCGGCGCGCCGGGGCTGCCATTCAAGTACTTGTAGCCGCAGCCGATGGCGAAGTCGGCTTGGCTGGCGTGCAGGTTGACGGGCACCGCGCCTGCGCTGTGCGCCAGGTCCCACACCGTCAAGGCGCCGGCCTTGTGCGCAGCTTGCGTGAGTGCGGCCATGTCGTGCATGCGGCCGGTGCGGTAGTTGACGTGGGTCAGCATCAGCACGGCGGTGCGTTCGTTCAACAGCGCGGGCAGTTCGTCGGCGTCGGCCAGTTGCAGATCAAAGCCACGTTCGCGCGCCAGCGCTTCGGCGATGTAGAGGTCGGTGGGGAAGTTGCTGCGTTCACTGAGGATGACCTTGCGCTGCGGCGCGTCCGCAGCCGTGATGCTGAGCGCTGCGCTGAGCACCTTGAAGAGGTTGACGCTGGTGGAGTCAGTCACCACCAGTTCACCCGCGCCAGCACCCACCAGGCGCGCGATCTTGTCACCCACGCGCTGCGGCAGGTCCATCCAGCCGGCGTCGTTCCAGCTGCGGATGAGGCCCTGGCCCCACTCTTCGGTGACGACCTGCTGCACCCGCGCGGCGGTGCTGCGCGGCAGCACGCCGAGCGAATTGCCGTCGAGGTAGATCACGCCGTCGGGCAGCGTGAACTGGTCGCGCAAAGCGGCCAGCGGGTCGGCCTTGTCCAGCGCCAAGGCGTCGTCTCTTGTCATATCAACTCTCTCTTCGTTTCCCGCTTCATTTCTCGCTTGATTTCTCGCAACACGGCCCGCACGGGCGACGCGCAGGCGGTGGTGAATTTCAGGGGCAGGGCGATGAGTTCGTAGTCGCCTTCGGGCACATCGTCCAGCAGCAGGTTTTCCAGCACGCGCAGGCCGCGCTGCCGAATCACCTGGTGGCTGGCCAGCAGCTTGCTGTCGGCGGGGTCGATGCTGGCGCTGTCGATGCCGATCAGCAGCACGCCCAGGTCGGCCAGCCGCGCGACGGTGTCGGGCGCGTAGGCCGGCAGGGCGGTGTCGAAGTGGTCCTGCGGCATCTGCGCATAGGTGCGCACCAGCACCCGTTGCGGCAGGTGTTGAAGCGCGTGTTCAAGGTGCGACCACTGCACCAGCGGCCCGCAGCCGATGGCGTGGATGACGCGGCAGCGGCCCAGGTAGGGCTCCAGTGACACGGCCCCGATGGCCACGCCGCTGTCGTCGTAGTGCAGCGGTGCATCGGCATGCGCACCGGTGTGCGGGCTGAATGCCAGCGTGCTGATGTTGACGGGGCAACCGGGCCCGATGCGCGCCGCCCACTGCAGCTGAAAAGGCGCATCGCCCGGGAACACCGGTGACGCGGCGTGGACGGGCGGTGAGATGTCCCAGATGCGGGCGCTGGGTGCAGGCATGGCGCGATGATAGGTCGCGCGGTCACCGCGGCCTTCTTGGTTGACAAGGACTGTCCGCGCTCCAAGAATGAGCCGCATGGCCCAGGCTCCCGACACCCCATTCGGCACCCCATCCCCGCACAGCGCCCTCGTCGACACCTTTGCGCGCGACCGCCTGCCACCGCCGCAGGCGATGCCGGAGTTTCTCTTCGAGGGCCCGTCGCTGCAATTCCCCGATCATTTGAACTGCGCCACTGAACTGCTCGACCGCCATGTGGCTGAGGGCCGCGGCGACCGCCTGTGCCTGCTAGGCGCCGGTGTGCGCTGGACCTATGCCGACCTGCAGGCGCAGGCCAACCGCATTGCCAACGTGCTGGTGCACGTGCAGGGTTTGCTGCCGGGACAGCGCGTGCTGCTGCGCGGCGCCAATTCACCGCTGCTGGCCGCCTGTTTCCTGGCCGTGTTCAAGGCCGGCGGCATTGCGGTGGGCACCATGCCGCTGCTGCGCGCGCGGGAGCTGGTGACCATGATCCACAAGGCGCAGATCAGCCATGCGCTGTGCTGCAGTTCACTGGCCGACGAGCTGGCACTGGCGCGCGCCGACTGCCCGACGTTGCAGCACCTCACGCACTACGGTGGCGATCTGAGAGCGCTTGACACGCTGGCGGCGGCGCAGCCCGCCACCTTCAGCAACGTCGACACCGGCGCGCTCGACACCTGCCTGATTGCCTTCACCTCCGGCACCACCGGCGTGCCCAAGGGCACCATGCACTTCCACCGCGACCTGATGGCTGCCTGCGCCTGCTGGCCGCCGCATGTGCTGCGGCCGCAGGCTGACGACGTGTTCATCGGCAGCCCGCCGCTGGCCTTCACTTTCGGCCTCGGCGGTCTCCTGCTCTTCCCGCTGTCGGTGGGTGCCAGCAGCGTGCTGATCGAGAAGGCGACACCCGACACGCTGTTGCCGGCCATTGCGCAGCACCGCGCCACGGTGTGTTTCACGGCGCCGACGTCCTACCGCGCCATGGCCGCCAAGGTGGCCGAGCATGACCTGTCATCGCTGCGCAAATGCGTATCGGCAGGCGAAGCGTTGCCCGCCGCCACACGCCTGTTGTGGAAGCAGAGCACGGGCATTGAACTCATCGACGGCATCGGCTCCACCGAGATGCTGCACATCTTCATCTCCGCCGACGAAGCCCACGCCAGGCCCGGCGCCACCGGCGTGCCGGTGCCCGGCTACACCGCCACCGTGCTGGACGAGCAGGGCGCTGCAACGCCACAGGGCCAGGTCGGCCGCCTGGCGGTGAAGGGCCCCACTGGCTGCAAGTACCTGGACGACCCGCGTCAGGCGCAATACGTGCAAGGCGGCTGGAACCTCACCGGCGACGCCTACCTGGTGGACAGTGACGGCCAGTTTGTCTACCAGGCGCGCACCGACGACATGATCATCTCCGGCGGCTACAACATCGCCGGCCCCGAGGTGGAAAGTGCGCTGCTGCTGCACCCGGCGGTGGCCGAATGTGGCGTCATCGGCCAGGCCGACGCCGCGCGCGGCATGGTTGTCAAGGCGGTGGTGGTGCTCAAGGCTGGCCACGAAGGCGACGCAGCCATGGCAAAGGCGCTGCAGGACTTTGTCAAGCAGCAGATCGCCCCCTACAAGTACCCCCGAGAGATCGAATTCCGCAGCAGCCTGCCGCGCACCGAAACCGGCAAGCTGCAGCGCTTCAGGCTCAAGGCGGGCGCTTGATTGCAGCGACCGACTTTGTGGCGCAGCGCACGGTGCGCTTTTCGGACTGCGACCCCGCTGGCATCGTCTTTTTCCCGCAGTACCTGGTGATGCTGAATGGCGTCGTCGAGCAGTGGTTTGACGACGCGCTGCAGATTCCCTACGCCACGCTGATCGGCGCGCGCCGCCTGGGCCTGCCCACGGTGCGGCTGGAGGTGGACTTCACGGCCGTCAGCCGGCATGGCGACGCGCTGGCGTGGCGGGTGCTGGTTGAAAAACTGGGCCGTAGTTCACTGGCCCTGCTGCACGAGTGCTGCGGCGGTGAAGGAGGTGAGAGCGCGTTGCGGTTGCGCGCGCGGCAGGTCCTCGTCTGCACTTCGCTGCTCACGCACAAACCCCAGGCGCTGCCCGAGGATGTGCGCCAGGCCATCGTGGCTCAGGCCACGCGCGCCCCTGCCACGCCTGGCTTGGAAGAGCGGCGGCCGTAGGTCAGGCGCGCCCACAGCGCTTCCATCGGGCCGCGGTCGTGGCTCTTCAGCCACCAGTAGCTCCACGGCACCTGGATGCAGAAGAAGATAGCGACCGACAGTGCCAGACCCGCCGCCGGCCCGACCTTCGCCCACAGGCCAAAACCCCAGTGGTAGAAGAGCGTGGTGCAGATGGCGGTCTGCATCAGGTAGTTGGTCAGCGGCATGCGGCCGGCCAGTTCAAAAGGCTTGAACAGCGGCTTCCAGGCCGCGCGGTGGAAGAGCTGCACGATCAGCAGCACGTAGAACACCATCACCATCGGCCGCGACACGTTGTAGCAAAGGCCTGCAAAGGTCTTGATCAGCGACGGGCCAGGCGCGCGGTTGGCTTCCCAGATCATGGTCGCCGTGGCCGACAGCGAAAGCCCCACCACCAGCATCACCCAGGTCAGGCGGCGGATCTGCGGCATCAGTTCGGGGATGCGGCGTGCCCACTGGCGGCGGCCGGCCAGCACGCCCAGCAGCATGGTCAGCGTCATGGACACGTACCAGCCGAACATACCCCACACCTGATACAGACTGCCGTACTCGAAGATCATCTGGCGCAGGTTTTCTCCTGCCGTGTCCAGAAAATTGCCAGACCCAAACGCGACGTCGCCTCTGACCGCAAATTCCTTGAACATGAGGACACGGCTGGCGGTGAATTCCTTGGTGATGAAGGCCACGCGCAAGAGGCTTGCCAGCAGCGGATAGACGATGCAGCCGACCATGATCATCACGATGCCTCGGTCGCTGACCCGCCGCAGCCCGAACAGCAGCACGATGCCCAACACGGCATAGACGTGCAACACGTCGCCGGACCAGAACACGCAGGCGTGCAGCACGCCCAGCACCAGCAGCACCATCAGCCGGCGCAGGTACAGGCCGTCGGCGTGCAGCGGGTCCTGCTGCTGCATGCGCGCAAACTGGATCGTGAAACCCAGGCCGAAGAGCACGCTGAAGAGGCTGTTGAACTTGCCCGAGAAGAGTGCGTCACGCACCTGTTCGGCAATCTGGTCCACCTGCGAAGGCCAGTAGTGCGAACCGTCGGCCTCGTGCCAGCCGCTGTAGCTGAAGCCGGGCATGTTCATGATCAGGATGCCCATCAGCGCAAAGCCGCGCAGGACGTCCAGCGTGGCGATTCGCTCGGTGGCCGGCAGGCCGGCCGGTGAGGGGGTGGTCATGGCAGTGGGCTCCCTGGGTGCGCCGCAGCGCCTGGCACTTTTTGTTGCGCAGCAATGATGCGCCGACCCTGGGGACTTGGGTATCCCCATCCACAGTCCAGACGGCCTATGCCGCCCGATGTGGACAGGCCGCCGCGGTCAAGGGTTGGCGGCGGCCAGGCCGAAGAGATCGGCCAGTGCCCGCCGGTACTGCGACTGCCCCACTGCGTTGGTGTTGTGGTGCGAACCGCCCTCCACCAGCACAAAGCGCTTGGGCTCCTTGGCGCGGTCAAAGAGCGACCGGCCCAGTGCCGGCGAGATCAGGGAGTCCTCGCTGCCGTGCACGACCAGCACGGGCGCGCCGACGCGGCCGATCTTCGACGCGGCGTCAAAGCGCTGGGTGATGAAGGGCCCCACTGGGAGCCAGCCCCACTTGAAGGTGCTGAAGACATCGGCAATCGACGTGAAGCTGCCTTCGACGATCAGGCCCGCCTCGTCGTCCACGTCGGCCGCCAGTTGCACCGCGATGGCGCCGCCCAGCGAATGGCCGAAAAGGTAGCGCGCCGCCTGCGGCCGCTGCGCCGCCAGCCATCCCCAGGCGGCGCGCGCGTCTTCCTGGGCTTCGGCTTCCGAGGGCAGGGTGCTCGTGCTCTGGCCAAAGCCGCGGTAGTCGATGCCCAGCACCGCAAAGCCCAGTTCGTGCATGCGGCGCATGCGGTGGGCGCTGCTGCGCACGTCCCAGCGCGCGCCGTGCAGGTACAGCAGCACGGGCGCCCCGGCGGCGGGCTGCGGCAGCCACAGACCGTGCAAGCGCACGGGCTGTTGCAGGGCGGTGGACGGGAAGTCGATCCAGACGTCCTGCATGCCGTCTGCCGCAGCCGTGCCAGCCCAGGTGCGCGTGCCGGGCTGGAAGATCCAGCGCCGCTGCTGTTCGTCCAGCGTGTTGCAACCGGCCAGCAGGGCCAGCAGGGCCAGCAGGCCCAGAAGCAGCACGCCGCCCAGCCGCGCAGGCGGGGTGCGGCGCCGGGTGAGGGCGATGAGGGATGTCTTTTTCAGCACGGGCATGGCCAGGATCTTCGCATCCGACGCCGACCTTTGCTGAAGACTTGAACCGCGGCGCGATTCGGTTAGGCTTCACGGCCCGCCCGGGCACACTGGAGGCAGCATATGAAACCCGTCTCTGAACTGCTTAAAAAACGCGACGGCACCCTGTGGCACGTGCGCCCCGACGAGCCAGTCTATGGCGCGCTGGAACTGCTGTCGCGCTATGAAGCCGGCGCGCTGATGGTGATGGACGGCGGCCGCTTGGTGGGTGTCTTTTCGGAGCGCGACTACACACGCAAGATCGCACTGCAGGGGCGCAATTCCAAGGAAACCCGCGTCGAGGAAATCATGACGCGCAACGTCATCACCGTGTCGTCCAGCACCCGCACACGCAGCTGCATGGCGCTGATGAGCGAAAAGAAGATCCGCCACTTGCCGGTGGTGGACGGCGACACGGTGCTGGGCATGATCTCGATCCGCGACATCATGGACGACATCATTGCCGACCACGAAGCCACCATCGCGCAGCTTGAAAACTACATCCAGTCGTAGCCTGAAGCACCTGCGCATCGCATTGACTGCAGCCTGCGGGGCGCTGACGGGCCACGCTATGCTCCAGCCCCCATGACCGACCGCGACCGCATCGACACCGCCATCCAGCGCGAAATGATGCAGGTGGCGCTGCGCAATTCGGGGCGAAGTGTGCCGCTGCTGATCGTGGCGGTGCTCTTTCTGTCCTGGCTGGGCTGGAAGGTGGGCAGGGTCGAGGCGGCCGGAGTGACGCTGGTCATGGGCCTGGTGGTGGCGGCATGGCGCTGGTGGATGCGCCGCCGCTGGGGCAGTGCGGCCGAATACACCACCGCCCAGATGAAACGCCTGGTGCTGGAACTGGAAGCCAACGCCGTGACGGTGGGGCTGATGTGGGTGGTGGCCACCGTGTTCATCTACCCGCATCTGCAAGGCACCGAGGCCAGTGTCTATGCGGTGATGGTCTGCGGGTCCGTCGCGATGGCGGCGGTCTTCATGTCGATGGCGGGCCGCGGCTTTGTGCTGCTGGCGGCGTTGCAGATGGGCTCGCTGGCCTATGTGTCGGTGGCGGTGGAGCCGGCGCGATCCATTCCCCTGGCGGTGCTGGTCACACTCTTTGGCGTCACGATGTTCACCGCCACGCGTGAATTCCGTGAAACCGCGGTGCGCGCGATGCGCCACAGCCTGGAAGCCGACGAGATCAATGAATCGCTGGTGCGCGCGAAAGAAGCCGCGGAGGCGGCCAACATGGCCAAGAGCCAGTTCCTGGCCACCATGAGCCACGAAATCCGCACGCCCATGAACGGCGTGCTGGGCGCACTGGAACTGCTGCGCCAGACCTCGCTGGACTTGCGCCAGCGCCGCCTGGTGAAGACAGCGGCGGCGTCGGGCGAGTCGTTGATGGACATCCTGAACGACGTCCTCGACCATTCCAAGATCGAAGCCGGCAAGCTGGTGCTGTCGCATTCTCCGATGTCGCTGCACTCGGTGGCCGCGTCGGCCACCGCGCTGTTCCGCGCCAACGCAGAAAGCCGGGGCCTCACGATCACTCTGCAGATGGACGACAACCTGCCCGACGCCGTGGTCGGCGACGCACCGCGTCTGAAGCAGGTGCTGCTGAATCTGCTGGGCAATGGCGTCAAGTTCACTGAAAAAGGCGGCATCACGCTCAAGCTCACCACGCTGTCGCGCGACGAGGTCGCCGCCCGCGTGCGCTTTGAGGTGCAGGACACCGGCATTGGCATCCCGGCGCAGTCACTGGAAACCGTCTTTCAACCGTTTCTGCAGGTGGACAGCACGCGGTCGCGGCTGCGCGGCGGCACGGGCCTGGGGCTGGCCATCAGCCAGCGCATCGTCGAAGCGATGGGCGGGCGCATTGAAATCATCAGCCGCCTCGGCGTGGGGTCCACGTTCTCGTTTTCATTGTTCCTGCCCTTGGCGCCCAACGTGCCGCTGCCGGCTTATGAATCTGACTTTGGCCTCCTGGCCGAAGGCGGCACGATGACCGGCCTCGTGCTGCTGGTGGAAGACAACGCCGTCAACCGCATGATCGGCTCCGAGATGCTCAAGTCCTTTGGCGTCGATGTGATCGAAGCCGAAGACGGCGTGCAAGCTCTGTCCCTGCTGGAACAGCAGCGTGTGGACCTGGTGCTGATGGACATCCAGATGCCCGTGCTGGACGGCTACGCGGCCACACGCCGGGCGCGCGAACGCGAAACCAAACTGCGTCTGCCGCGGGTGCCCATCGTGGCGTTGACGGCCAACGCCTTTGACGAAGACGCCGTGCAGGCCATCGCCGCCGGCATGGACGCGCACCTGGCCAAGCCGTATTCGCGCGAGCAACTGCGTGAGCTCGTCCGGCGCTGGTTATAGGTGCCCCCCGCTCCCAGCCGCCGGACCAAGGCCATGCGCGGATCCGGCTTTGCCGGTCCGCAGCATCAGCCCCCTCGGGGGGCAGCGACCGCAGGGAGCGTGGGGGGGGGGGCCAAGGCCATGCGCGGATCCGGCTTTGCCGGTCCGCAGCATGAGCCCCCTCGGGGGGCAGCGACCGCAGGGAGCGTGGGGGCCTTATAACGCCAGCCGCTTGCCTTGCATCAGCAGCAGGCCTTCAAAGATCAGCGTCTCCACGGTCTCGAAGGGCAGGTCGGTGATGGGCGCCAGCTTCACCGCGGCGCCGCCGGTCATGAAGAGCATCGGCTCGGCGCCTGTTCGGGCTTGCAACCGTCGTGCCTGGCGTTCGATGGCGCCGGCAATGGCGTCGGCGCCGCCGCTCATCAGCGCGTCGCTCGTGTTGGTGGGGAAGTTCACGACGTCGCCGGTGGGCACTTTCAGGCCCGCGGTGCCTTGTTCCAGCGCGCGCAGCATCAGGCCGAAGCCGGGCAGGATCAAGCCGCCGAGGAAGCGGCCGCTGGCGTCGAGCGCGTCCACCGTCACGGCGGTGCCCACCATCACCACCAGCGCGGGGCGCGGCGGCTTGTCTTTTGCCGCCGCCGCCAGCACGCGGGACCGCGCGCCGGCCAGCGCCACCCAGCGGTCGGCGCCCAGGCGGCTGGGGTAGTCGTAGCCATTCGTCAGACCGGCTTCGTGGGCCGACGGCACGACCCAGTGCGGTTCGATGTCCCACAGTTCCATCTGCTCTTCCACGCGCCGGCGCACCGCGTCGCCAGCCACCACGCAGCCCAGCATGCTGGCGGGGGCCTTCAGCTTCTGCCAGTCGCGCTCGGCCAGTTCGTCGATGGTTTCGAGAAACACCGCGCCCTGCTCCAGCAGCACGGCGCCAGTGTGCGGCGCCGCGTACAGCGCCCATTTGAGACGCGTGTTGCCGATGTCGATTGCCAGGAAAGTCATGGTCGGGGGCGTAGGCGGAGAACGGGGCGCCAGCGTAGCAGCGGTGGCGCGCGGCGTCGGCTTCGGTTGCAGCGGGTAAACCATGACGCCACGACATCGCCTGCCGGCTGCCCGCGCCAGGGCGGCACCACCCTGCGTGGCATCATTCTCAGTTGACGTTTACGTAAACGTCAGTTGCCCAGTCACCCCCGCATCCGAGCGAGTGCACCGCCATGACCGACCTGTCCGCTGAATTCAAGGCCCTGGCCAATTACCGGCCCAAGCACAAGGTGCGCTTCGTCACCGCGGCCAGCCTCTTTGACGGCCACGACGCGGCCATCAACATCATGCGGCGCATCCTGCAGGGCATGGGCGCGGAGGTGGTGCACCTGGGGCACAACCGGTCGGTGGAAGAGGTGGTGACGGCCGCGCTGCAGGAAGACGTGCAGGGCATCGCCATCAGCAGCTACCAGGGCGGGCACGTCGAATACTTCAAGTACATGGTGGACTTGCTGAAGAGCCGCGGCGGCGCGCACATCCAGGTCTTTGGTGGCGGCGGTGGTGTCATCGTGCCAGCCGAGATACGGGAACTCCAAGGTTATGGCGTGACCCGCATCTACAGCCCCGAAGACGGCCAGCGCATGGGCCTGCAAGGGATGATTGGCGAGATGGTGATGCGCGCCGATACCGACCTGTGTGTGCACGCGCCGAAGGATGTGGCCGCGCTGCAAGGCCACAGTGACGCGGCCTGGCGCGCGCTGGCACAGGCGCTCACGGCGCTTGAAAACGGCCGGGCCGATCCGGCCTTCAAGACCGCGCTGGCTGCGGCGGCGCTGGGGAAGAAGATCCCCGTGCTGGGCATCACAGGCACCGGCGGCGCAGGCAAGAGCAGCCTCACCGACGAACTCATCCGCCGCCTGCGGCTGGACCAGGGCGACGCGCTGCGTATCGCCGTCATCAGCATCGACCCCAGCCGGCGCAAGAGCGGTGGCGCACTGCTGGGTGACCGCATCCGCATGAATGCGATCAGCCCGTGGTCGAACGGGCAGCGCGTTTTCATGCGCTCTTTGGCTACGCGCGACTTCGGCAGCGAAATCAGCCAGGCCTTGCCCGATGTGCTGACCGCCTGCAAGGCCGCCGGCTTCGACTTGATCGTCGTCGAAACATCGGGCATCGGCCAGGGCGACGCCGCCATCGTGCCGCTGGTGGACGTGCCGCTGTACGTGATGACGCCCGAATTTGGCGCCGCCAGCCAGCTGGAGAAGATCGACATGCTCGACTTCGCCGAGTTCGTCGCCATCAACAAGTTCGACCGCAAGGGCGCGGCAGATGCACTGCGCGACGTCGCCAAGCAGGTGCAGCGCAACAAGGAAGCCTGGAAGACGCCGACCGAAGAGATGCCGGTCTTCGGCACCATGGCCAGCCGCTTCAACGACGACGGCGCCACGGCGCTGTATCAAGCACTGTTGCCGCGCCTGGCCGCTCTGGGGCTGCCGGTGACGCAGGGCCGGCTGCCGGCCGTGACCACGCGCCACAGCACGCACCAGGTGCCCATCGTGCCAGGCGCGCGCGTGCGTTACCTGGCCGACATTGCCGACACGGTGCGCGGCTACAAGCGCAACGCGCGCCGGCAAAGCACGCTGGCCCGCGAGCTGCAGCAGCTCCATGCCAGCGCCCGCATGCTGCAGACCGACAAGCCCGAGCGCCACCGCGCGGTGGAAGCGGTGATGGACATCGCCGCGCAGCGCGAAGCCTTGCTCGGGCCGCAGGCCAGGAAGCTGTTGGCGATGTGGCCCGACATGCAAAAGGCCTACGCCGGCGACGAATACGTGGTGAAGATCCGCGACCGCGAAATCCGCACCCAGCTCACCCACACCACGCTGTCGGGCAGCAAGATCCGCAAGGTGTCGCTGCCCACCTACGAATGCCATGGCGAATTGCTGAAGTGGCTGATGCTCGACAACGTGCCCGGCAGCTTTCCGTACACAGCAGGCACCTTTGCCTTCAAGCGCGAAGGCGAAGACCCGACGCGCATGTTTGCCGGTGAAGGCGATGCGTTCAGGACCAACAGACGCTTCAAGATGGTCAGTGAAGGCCTGCCGGCCAAGCGCCTGAGCACCGCCTTCGACAGCGTCACGCTCTATGGCAACGACCCCGACCTGCGGCCCGACATCTACGGCAAGGTGGGCAACAGCGGCGTCAGCATCGCGACACTGGACGACATGAAGGTGCTGTATTCGGGCTTCGAACTGACGAACCCCAGCACCAGCGTCAGCATGACCATCAACGGGCCGGCGCCGACGATCCTGGCGATGTTCATGAACACTGCCATCGACCAGAACCTGGACAAGTTCCGCGCCGACAATGCCCGCGAACCCACCGACGACGAAGCCGCCAAAGTCCGCGCCTGGACGCTGGCCAATGTGCGCGGCACCGTGCAGGCCGACATCCTGAAAGAAGACCAGGGCCAGAACACCTGCATCTTCAGCACCGAGTTTTCACTCAAGGTGATGGGCGACATTGCGCAGTGGTTCGTGCAGCATGACGTGCGCAATTTCTACAGCGTCAGCATCAGCGGCTATCACATTGCCGAAGCCGGCGCCAACCCGATCAGCCAGTTGGCTTTCACGCTCAGCAACGGCTTCACGTTCGTTGAAGCCTACCTGGCGCGCGGCATGCACATCGACGACTTCGCGCCCAACCTGAGCTTCTTCTTCAGCAACGGCATGGACCCGGAATACGCCGTGCTGGGCCGCGTGGCGCGCCGCATCTGGGCCACCGCGCTGCGCGACCGTTATGGCGCCAATGAGCGCAGCCAGAAACTGAAGTACCACGTGCAGACCAGCGGCCGCAGCCTGCACGCACAAGAAATCCAGTTCAACGACATCCGCACCACGCTGCAGGCGCTGATTGCCGTCTATGACAACTGCAACTCCCTGCACACGAATGCCTTTGACGAAGCGATCACCACGCCGACTGAAGACAGTGTGCGCCGCGCGATGGCGATCCAGATGATCATCAACCGCGAGTGGGGCCTGGCGAAAAACGAGAACCCCAACCAGGGCGCCTTCGTCATCGACGAGTTGACCGAACTCGTCGAAGAAGCCGTGCTGACCGAGTTCGAGAAGATCGCCGAACGGGGCGGTGTCCTGGGTGCCATGGAAACCGGCTACCAGCGCGGCAAGATCCAGGAAGAGAGCATGCATTACGAGATGCTCAAGCACACGGGCGAGTATCCGATCATCGGTGTCAACACCTTCCGCAATCCGCACGGCGACCCGGTGTCCGAGACCATCGAACTGGCGCGCAGCACCGATGAAGAAAAGCAGTCGCAGCTTCAGCGGCTGGCGGACTTCCAGCAGCGCCATGCCATCGATTCACCGGCACAGCTGCAGCGCCTGCAGCAGACCGTCATCGACAACGGCAATGTCTTTGAAGTGCTGATGGACGCCGTGCGCTGCTGCAGCCTGGGGCAGATCACGAATGCCCTCTTCGAGGTAGGCGGGCAGTACCGGCGCAGCATGTAGGGCAGCTGTCGCGGCGCCGCGCTCAGCGCAGCGGCTTGACGAAGCGCAGCGTCATGCGGTCGGATTCGCCGATCGCCAGGAATCGCTCGCGGTCCACCGCGCCGCCGCGCAGTGTGGGCGGCAGGGACCAGACGCCATGCGGGTGGTCTTTGCTGTCGCGCGGATTGGCGTTGACCTCGGTGCGCGCCGCCAGTTCGAAGTCGGCAGCAAGTGCCTGTGCGATGACATAGTCCTCGGGCATATAGCCGCTGGCGATGACGCGGTCCAGCCCCGTGCCGGGTGTGCCTGGCGCGCCGACACCCTACAAGCCGCTGGCGCACAAGGTGCCCACCCGGATGACGCCGAAGCTTTCGGGCTGGCGCGCAAAGCGCGACCCGAACCGCTGCCGTGCCTACGCCAGATGGGCTTCGGTCAGCGTCGGCGTCGCGGCGTCTTCGACGTAGAGCGCGGCGGCGTACTGGCCCTCTGCGCGGAGGTAGGCCGCCAGGATGTCGGTGTACCAGCCGCCGCCAGGGGCGATCTCGATCACGGTTTGCCCAGGCCGCAGGCCAAACGCGCGCAGGGTTTCAAAGGGATGACGCGCGCCGTCGCGCGCGCGGATGGCAGAGGCGGGACGGTCGAGCGCGGCGCCATCATGCAAAATCCGCCAGCTTGAAGGCAAGCAGAACGCGGAGCGTGCATGGTTTACCGGTGGAACGTGGAGGGAACGTCGCTCGAATTTCCGACGCCGTACACGGTCGAGAACCGGTTTCTCAAGCTGCGCGGATATGCGTTGGGCGCGCTGACCTTGCTGCTGTCGCTGATCATCGCATTCGTCAGCGACAACACCGCCGACCACCCGGCGGTGGTGCTGGAAAACCTGCCAGAACCGGCCAGCAGCACGCCGCACGTGCTGGTCGCCTTAATGATGCTGACCCTGGGCCTGCTCAACCTCTGGCAAGCCCGGCGCCAAAGCGCGCTGAAGATGGTGCCGGGGCAGCCGGCGTCGCTGATGTCTGAAGTGCCGCATGAAGCATCCGGCGCCAGTCCTGGCGCGCCGTGGTTGATGCAGGCACTGACCCGTGGCGTGGCCACGGCAGCCGTGCCGGGCTCACCGTATGCGCGGCTCCTGCGCCGCCTGGGCAATGACCTGGCGACCGCGCCCAGCACGCTGCATACCTTCATGCGGGTGCGCATTGCGCATTTGCTGCTGCTGGTTTGCGTGGCTCTGCTGCTGGGCTTGGCGACGGTGCTGTGCAATGTGCTGGCCAAACCGGTGGCGCTGGCGCTGGTGTCAGGTGTGGTGCTGCTGTTGCTGGCAACCGTTGCCGCCCGCCAGTGGCTGCAACCGTGGCAGCCGGCGCTGCCGCCCTGGGCCGTGGCTGCGCTGATGCTGATGGGTTGCGCGGTTGCGGCGCCGCTGGCCTGGTTTGCCGCCGATTTGCCCGGCGCCGGCACCTGGCCGCGGCTGGCGATGCCGGCCGCAGCGGCCGCGCTGCTGGGCTTGTCCATGCTGTTCGAATTGATGGCGCTGCTGGCGGCGCGCCGCCACATCATCGCGCCGCGGCCCGCGCGGCTGCTGCCGGAAGAGCTCACGGTCAGCTTCGATGCCGACCCGGCCGCACTGTTCGGCGAGATCGACCGTGAACTGCACCGCCGCTGGGCCGAAGGCATCCCCAGCCGCCGTTACAGCCGCCAACCGCCCGTCATCGAGGCCGCTGCCGACGAAGGCAGCGTCGCCGCCAGCGTGCTGGAAGAATCGCAACCGCTGACCTCGGCAGATGCAGGCGCAGCACGCTCACCCGTGGCGCCTTCGGTGCAGACCCGGTGGGTCTGGCTGCTGGACGCGCTGGGCCTGGCGGTGACGGTGGTCGGTGGCCTGCTGCTGGCCTGGGCCGCTCGCGCGCACTTGCAAGACGCCACCGCGTCATGGGCGCCGTTCAGCGTGGGCGCGGTGTGCGTGCTGGTCGGGGGTTATGCCCTGCACATCGGCCACCTGCTGTGGAGCCGCGTGGAAGTGGATTCGACCATCACCTGGCTGGACTGCAAGGGCACCTTTGTGCGCGCGCCGGTTGCTGCCGGCGCCGTGCCGTCGCGTGCGCCGGGTGGCACGCCGGTGGGCATTGAAGCGCTCACGGTCAAGGTCTGGGTGGTGCTGGCGCGATCGGTCTTTTACGCCGCCGGGTCGCACGGCATCGGCAGCCGCACGCTCGTCGCGCTGGTGCAGGACAGCAAGGCCACCGCGGCCTGGACGGCCCTGGTGCAGGGCTTCGTGCGCAACGCGGCGCTGTCCGCCACCGAGGCCTCACCGGGCCTGCAGGAAGCCCGCGCCCGCGTGCGCGAACGCCGTGTGGCCGAGCCCGGCAACGTGCAAAAGCGGCAGGCACGCTTCTGCGCCGGCTGCGGCACGCCGCTGCTGGTGGGCGCACGCTTTTGTCAACACTGCGGCGGGTCGGTGGCCAGCGACTGATTGCGCCCCATGCCGAGCGCGCGCGCCACGCCCAGTGACACGGCGGCGCTGCGCATGGCGCGCCGCGCCTGGCGTCTGCTGCACCTGGACGCTGCAGAGTCCATCGCCCTCGCTGACCGTGCCCTGGCCCGCGCCGTGGCCGCCCGCAGTGCGCAAGCCGAGGCCTGGGCGCGGCTGGCGCGCGGCTTTCACCAGCTCTACTTCGCCGCGCCCGCTGAAGCCGGCGTCGAGCTGGCGCTGGCGCAGCGCTGCTTCGAGCGCAGTGGCGACCGCGCCGGTCAGATCCTGGCCGCCACCGGCCAGGGCCGTGCGCTCTGGCGCGGCGGGCAGGCGAAGCAGGCGCTGGACCTGCTGCTGACGCTGCGCGACGAAGGCCTGCAGCTGCTCAAGCACGAACAGCGCGGCGTGTTGCTCAACGCCATCGCGGGCTGCTATTCCAGCCAGGGCCGCAGCGAAGAGGCCTTTGCGTACATGTTCGAGGCCTTGCGCGGCGCCGGCCCGGCGCGCGGCCATGGCTTTGACGCCGCGCTGCACTGCAACCTGTCGCATGAACTGCTGCAACTGGGTGACTGCGACGAAGCGCTGGAACAGGTCGCCCGCGGCCTGGCGCGTTGCGAAGGCATGCGCAACGTGCGTCTGGAAAGTGTGCTGTGCATCAACCGCGTCGTTGGCCTGACCGAGCTCAGCCGCGCAACTGACGCCATGCCCGACGTGCAGCGGGTGGCCGCCATGCCCAGCGGCGTCAGCGCCGTCAATGGCCGCGGCGTGGCGGCGCTGCACTTCGAAACCTTGGCCATTGCCGCGCTGCGGGCCGGGGCACTGGAACAAGGCGCCGCACTGCTGGCGCGGGCGCGCGCCGCCATGGACCTGATGCTGCCCGACGAAAGGGTCGAACTGGCGATTGCCGCCGCGCTGCAGGCGCAACTTCAAGGCGATGCGCGTGCCGCGCTGGCTGAACTGGCCCTCGCCGCGCCGTGGGTCACCGACCCCGGCAGCGCGGCCTGTGCCGGCCTGCGCGCAGCAGCGATGCTGGAGCAACTGGCGTCCGAACTGCACGAAGCGCTGGGCGACAGCGCAGCCGCCCTCGTTGCGGCGCGGCGCTGGCAGGCCATCAATGCACAGCGCGCCGGGCTGGCATCGCGTGCCCGCTACCAGGCCGCGGTGTTGCAGACGGAGCTGCTGAACCTCCAGCACAAGCTCGAAGAAAACGACGTCAAGCGTCGCGCCACCGAACGGGCGCGCGCCGAGATGGCGCTGGCCAACCGTGCGCTGTCGCGCAAGATCGAAGAGGTGCAGGCGCTGCAGGCCGCGCTGCGCGAACAGGCCACGCAGGACGCGCTGACGGGGCTCTTCAACCGCCGCCACCTCAACGACACCCTGCCGGCGATGCTCGCGCTGGCGCTGCGCGAGCAGCAGCCGCTGGCTGCGGTGGTGATCGACCTCGACCACTTCAAGCTCACCAACGACCGCCATGGCCACCCGGCGGGTGACCTGCTGCTGGCCGCCTTTGGCCGCCTGCTGCGCGAACAGCTGCGCGGCAGCGACATCGCCTACCGCTACGGCGGTGAGGAATTCTGTCTGCTGATGCCGCACACCGCCGCCGCCGCCGCGCAGGCCAAGGTTGAACAGGTGCTCTCGCTGTGGCGGCAGCAGGTCTTTGATCTGGACACCGGTCCCTTGCAGGGCCTGAGTTTTTCCGCCGGCGTGGCCGACACGCTGCAGACCACGCCCACGCCCGTGCAGCTGCTGCGCGCCGCCGACGACCGGCTGCTGCAGGCCAAACGGGCCGGGCGCAACCGCGTGCTGGGCGCGTTACCCTAGCGCCTCAAGAGCCAAGACTCCGGAGACACGCATGACTGACCTCTTCTCGCTCACCGGCCGCACGGCACTCATCACCGGGGGGTCGCGTGGCATCGGCCGCATGATCGCGGCCGGCTTCCTCAAGGCCGGTGCACGCGTCTATATCTCGGCGCGCAAGGCGGCGGCCTGCGATGCCACCGCCGACGAGTTGTGCGCGCTGGGGCCGTGTGTCTCGCTGCCGGCCGATGTCTCCACTGAGGCCGGCATGCGCGGCCTGGTGGCGTCGTATTCAGCACGTGAACAGCACCTGGATATCCTGGTCAACAACGCGGGTGCCGCCTGGGGCGCACCCTTCGACGAGTTCCCGGAAAGCGGCTGGGACAAGGTCGTCGATCTCAACCTGAAGAGCCCCTTCTTCCTGACCCAGGCCTTGCATGCCATGCTGAAGGCGGGCGCGGCGCGCGGGCACTGCGCCAAGGTGATCCACATTGCGTCGATCGACGGCGTGTCAGTCAACCCGCAGGAGACCTATTCCTATGCCGCCAGCAAGGCCGGCCTGATCCACCTGACGCGGCGCATGGCGCTGCGGCTGGCGCCTGAAGGCATCGTGGTCAGCGCCATTGCACCGGGGGCCTTCGCCAGTGACATGAACCGCGGCGCGCGCGACCAGGCCGACGAAGTGGCCAAGCACATCCCCGCGGGCCGCATCGGTATCGATGACGACATGGCCGGCGCCGCCATCTACCTTGCGTCCCGCGCGGGCGACTACGTGGTGGGCTCGACGCTGGTGGTGGACGGTGGCGTCACCCACGCCCGCGGATGAAAGGGCACGACGATGGCCACTGACAAGATCGACACCCTCAAGACCTGGCACAGCCTGGTGCACAGCCGCGACGCCACCGTGCTGCAGGACCTGCTGGCCGACGACGTGGTCTTCCACTCACCGGTGGTGCACACCCCGCAGCGCGGCAAGGCGATCACGGCGATGTACCTGACGGGCGCCCTGCACACGCTGAACAACGAGCACTTCCGCTACGAACGCGAGATCATCGGCGCAAACGACGCGGTGCTGGAATTCGTGACCGAGATCGATGGCATCCAGATCAACGGTGTTGACCTGATTCGCTGGCGCGACGACGGCCGCATCATCGACTTCAAGGTCATGGTGCGGCCGCTGAAGGCCGTCAACGCACTGCACCTGGCCATGGGGCAGATGCTGCAGAAACTCAAGGAAGGCAACACCTCATGACCGTGCTGACCTATGCCCAGTTTGAAGCCGCCGCGCGCGATCAAGGTTTTGATGAAGTGCTGGAACGCATCTGGGGCCCGAACCTGGAACTGCAGACCCACAGCCACAGCTTTGCCGTCAACGCGCTCGTGACGCAGGGCGAGCTGTGGCTCAGCTGCGGCGACACCACGCAGCACCTGCAGGCGGGCGACCGCTTTGAGCTCGACCCCGACGAACCCCATTCAGAAAGGTACGGGCCGCAAGGCGCGGTGTTCTGGGCGGCGCGGCGCAACGTGGCTGCCCCGAAGGGCTAGGCAAGTCGGCGCAGCAACTGCGCTGCCAGCCGCGTGGCCGCCTCGTCACAGGTGGCCGTGACACCCAGCGTGCGCAGGTCCACCGTCTGCAGGCCGGCATAGCCGCAGGGGTTGATGCGCGCGAAGGGCGCCAGGTCCATCGCCACGTTCAGCGCCAGACCGTGATAACTTCGGTGTTGGCTGACCTTGATGCCCAGCGCCGCGATCTTGCCCAGGCCCTTGAAGGGGTCCACGCCCTGCGGCGCCAGCACGGCGTGGCCGAAGGGGTCAGCCAGCCGCACATAGATGCCAGGCGCGCCCGCCACACGGTGGCCGGTGACGCCAAATTCGGCCAGCGTGTCGATCAGTGCGGCCTCGATGCGGAAGACGTATTCCTTGACGTAGATGGACAGCCGCCGCAAGTCCACCAGCGGGTACGCCACCACCTGCCCTGGGCCGTGGTAGGTGACCTGGCCGCCGCGGTCGGTGCGCACGACGGGGATGGGGCCGGCGGCCAGCACATGCGCGTCCTGCCCGGCCACGCCTTGGGTGAACACGGGGTCGTGTTCGACCAGCCAGAGCTCGTCTTCGGTGTCCACCGTGCGGGCCGCCGTGAAGGCGCGCATCGCGGCTTCGACTTCCGGGTAAGGGCGGCGGGCCAAGGTGTGGATGCGCATGGGCCTTGAGTCTATCCAGCCGCGCCGGCCCGCGATCTGGCCGGCAGCGCCCGCGCCCTCAGCGGCAGGCGTTGGCCACCGTGTAGTCCACCACCTTGAGCTTGCCGCTGATGATGTCGGCCTTGGCGGCTTCCACGACCTTGAGCATCGCGGGCGACACCAGCTTCGCGTTGTGTTCGTCCATCGCGACGTCCAGGCCGCCTTCTTTCAGGCCCAGCGCCGTGATGCCTGGCTTGACGCCCTTGAAGGCTTCATAGACGGCCAGGTCGGTGCGCTTGACCATGCTCGTCAGCACGCTGCCGGGGTGCAGGTGGTTCTGGTTGCTGTCCACGCCGATGCTCAGCTTGCCCGCGTCCTTGGCCGCCTGCATGATGCCCAGGCCCGTGGTGCCAGCGGCAGCAAAGACGACATCCACGCCTTGCGCCATTTGCGCCTTGGTCAGCTCTGCGCCCCGCGCCGGGTCGGTCCAGGCGGCGGGGGTGGTGCCGGTCATCGAAGCAATCACTTGGACCTTCGGGTTGGCGTGCTTCGCACCCTGTTCATAGCCGCACAGAAACTTGCGCACCAGCGGGATGTCCATGCCGCCGACGAAGCCCACCTTGCCGCTCTTGCTGGCCAGCGCGGCCATCATGCCGACGAGGAAGCTGCCTTCGTGTTCGCGAAAGACGAAGCTCTGCACATTGGGCAGCGCCACCACCATGTCGATGATGGCAAAGCGCTGGTTCGGGAAGTCCCTGGCCACTGCTTCGATGCTGCTGGCCTGCGGAAAGCCGATGCCGACGACCGGGCTGGCGCCGCGTTCTGCAAAGCGCCGCGCCGCCTGTTCACGCTGGGCCGCGTTCTGGACTTCGAATTCGAGGTACGGCTTGCCGGTTTCCTTCTTCCAGCGCTCGGCGCCCTGGTAGGCGGCCTGGTTGAAGGAGCGGTCGAACTTGCCGCCGAGCTCGAAGATGACGGCCGGCTGGGCGTGGGCAACGGCGGCACTCGCCACAAGGGTGGCCGCCGCGACCCAGCGCAAGCCGCGGATCGGGCTCTGCCGGTCCGCAAGCGTTGCCCCCCATGGAGGGGAAACTGCCGAGCGCCGCACCGGGGAGGATCAAAATGTGGCTTTGAAAGAGACGCCGAAGGTGCGCGGATCGTTGATGAATCCGGTGTAGTTGTTGAAGTCGATGCCGCCGACAACGCGAATCTGGTTGGCGATGTTGCGCACGAAGGCCGCCGCTTCATATTTGCCATTGCCAAAGTTGTAGCCCACGCGCACGCCGCCTTCGGTCAGCGGCTTACCAGTGAATTCAACCGACTCGTAAAGGAAGTAGTTGATCTTGCTGCGGTAGGTCCAGTCCGTCAGCACGAAGAGCTCGCCACCACCCACGTTCATGCCGTAGCGGGCACTGAAGTTCAAGATGTTCTCGGGTGCCATCGGCAAGGGGTTGCCATCAATGGCCACTGTCGGCGCAAACTTGAAGATCGCGGGATTGGCCGGCGCGGTGATGCGGTCCAGCACGGTGCAGCCGTTGCCGCAGGCGTCCACGCGCAGGTCCGGGTCCTTGATGCGGGTCTTGTTGATGCTGCCGCCCAGGCTGAATAGCAAGCGTTCGGTGGCCAGCAACTTGAAGTCAAACTCGGCGCCGCTGCCAGTTGTCTTGGCCGCGTTGACGAGCTGGTTGAAGTTGGCCCCACCGCCAACAGCGGTGAGTTGCTGGTCCTTGATGGTGTACTGGAACACGCTCACCGCCGCGCGCGCCCGGCGGTCGAAGAAGTCGCCCTTGATGCCCATCTCGTAGGACGTGACTTTCTCGGCGCGCGCTTCGGTCACCACGTCCCCAAAGAGCAGCCGGCCCTGGATCGACGGTGCCCGGTAGCCGGTGGACACGCGCGCATAGGCATTGACGGTCTTGGCCAGCGCATAGCTGGCGCTGAAGTCACCACTGAGGTTGTTGGCGCTCGGACTCCTGCTTATTACGGCGGTTGCACCCGCACCAATGGGCGACTGCAGGCGCTGCGCTGTGAAGTCCTTGGTGTCACGCGTGTAGCGCAAGCCGCCGCGCACCTTGACCGCCTCGCTCACATCCAGGTTCACGCTGCCAAAGAAGGCGCTGGACTTGGCGTCCTGCTTCTGCCAGGCGTACCCGTTCTGGCTGTTGGCTGCAGTCGAGTCGTAGTTGAAGCTGTCGATGTTGAGCCGCTCGTCGAAGTAGTAGAAGCCCGCGATCCAGCGCAACGCGCCGCTGCCGGTGCTTTCCAGGCGCAACTCCTGCGAGAACTGCCGGTGTCTGGGCAGGCCGTCTGCCGACGCGGCATTGAAAGGCACGGCAAAGGTCGGCGGGCCGTAGGGGCCGGCCGTGCCGTCGATGTCGCCGCCGCTGAACGATTCCACAGTTTCATAGCCAGTGATGGCGTTCAGCGCCACGCCGCCAAAGTTCCAGCGCAGGCGCACACTGCCGCCGGCGCTGCTGACCTTTTGATCGTTGACGCCGTCGTAGGCCACCTGGGCGGGTTCAAAGCCCGCCACCAGGTCGTTGCTGCCGGGCCTGATGATGTTGCCGCGGAAGACGCGCGAAGAACCCTTGAGGTCGCGTGCATGCAGGTTGAGCAGCACGCTCAGGTCCTTGCTGGGCGACACCAACAGCTGGATTCGGGCCGCGTTGTCGTTGTAGCCTTCAAGCTCTTTGGTGGGGCCAGCAGCGTTGGTGTTGCGCACCCAGTCGTCCCGGTTCTGCGACTGTGCTGCCACGCGCAGCGCCAGCGTCTCGGACATCGGCACGTTGACCATGCCTTCCACGTTGACGGCCTTGTAGCGCCCGACCGACAGCATGCCGTAGCCCTCGAAGCGCTTGCCAGGCCGGGCGGACTCAAACTTCACAACGCCCGCCGGCGAGTTGCGGCCGAAGAGCGTGCCCTGCGGTCCGTTCAGCACTTCGATGGCTGCCATGTCGAAGATCGGGAAGCCTTTGAGGATCGGGTTCTCCTGCACCACGTCGTCGTACACCAGGCTCACGGGTTGACTGGCGTTCAAGTCGAAGTCGGTGTTGCCGATGCCGCGAATGTAGAAGCGCGGAAATGCGCGGCCGAAAGATGATTCGATGTTCAGGCTGGGCACGCGGCCGGCCAGCAGACGAATGTCCTGGCCGCTCGAATTCAGCACTTCAAGGATCTCGCCCTGCAGCGAACTGACCGAGCTGGGCACGTCGCGGATGTTCTCCACGCGGCGGTCTGCGGTGACGGTGATGGTCTGCAGTTCGCCGACGGGCGTGGTCTGCGCCAGGGCGCTGAATTGCACCGTGGCCAGGGCTGCGGCAGCAATGGCGCGGAGGCAAGGGGCCTGTGACTTGTGCTTCATGAGGACTCCGGGTTGGGCGCTTGAGAGCGTGGATCGAGCAGTAGCATTGATCATGCCGTTGCTTCGCCGCCGCTTCATGAAACCGACACACTCAATGCTTCGCCTGACGCCCGCACGCAACACCCGCCATGCTTGAAGCGTTGCAGCGCAAGGCTTGGTCCGACCAAGGCTATCTGGTGCTGCCGGGCTTCAAGTCAGCAGCCGAATGTGCAGGCGCAGTTGCGAGGGCCCACGCGCTGGTGGATGCCTTCGACCCGACGCAGGGCGCCAGCCGCTTTTCCACTCGCGACCGCGGCCTGGTGGCTGACGCCAAGCTCATCGCATCCGCCGACCAGGTGCACTGCTTCTTCGAGGAAGAGGCGCTGGACGACGCAGGCCAACTGGTGGTGCCCAAGTCGCAGTCGATCAACAAGATTGGTCACGCCCTGCACGACCGCGACCCGTTCTTCGACGCCTTCAGCCACGGCCCCGCGCTGGCTGCGTTGGCGGCTGACCTGGGTTTGTCGCAGCCCCTGGTGTGGCAAAGCCAGGTCATCTTCAAGCAGCCCCGCATCGGCGGTGAAGTGGGCTGGCACCAGGACGCCAGCTTCTTCGTCACCACGCCGCAGACAGTGACGACCTTCTGGTTTGCGCTGGAAGACGCGACGCTGGACAACGGCTGCCTGTGGGTCGAGCCGGGTGGGCGTCCAGGCCAGCGCGGTGTGCTGCGCGAACGTTATGTCTGCGAAGACGGCCGCCTGCGCATGGACAAGCTGCCAGCCCCGCCCTGGCCCGACATGAAAGAGGCGCTGGCGCTGCCCGTGCCCGCCGGCACGCTGGTGGTCTTTCACGGCCTGCTGCCGCATTGCAGCGCGGCCAACCGATCAGCCCAGTCGCGCATGGCCTACACGTTGCACGTCACCGATGCCAGCGCGGCCTATTCGCCCTTGAACTGGCTGCAGCGCGGGCCGGCGCTGCCGGTGCGCGGATTGATCTGACGGCCATGGACGCACCCGTCGCCCTGCTGCTGACCGACCTGGTGGACAGCGCCGCCCTGGCGCAGCGCCTGGGTGACGTGGCCATGGCGCGTGTCTGGGCCGCGCATGACCGTGTCGCACGCGACCTGCTGCGCGAATGGCGCGGCCGCGAGATCGACAAGACCGACGGCTTCCTGATCCTCTTCAGCGCGCCCACCGACGCGCTGGCCTACGCGCTGGCCTACCACCGCGCCCTGGCCGCGCTGGAGCAAACGCTGGCCGCGCCCGACAGCCTGCCCGTGCGCCTGCGCGCCCGCGCCGGCCTGCACGTGGGCGAGATCACGGTGCGCGAAACGCCGGCTGCCGACGTGGCCCTGGGCGCCAAGCCGCTGGAGGTGGACGGCATCAGCAAGCCGCTGGCGGCGCGTGTGATGTCCACCGCACTCGGCGGCCAGACGCTCATCACGGCGGCGGCCCGCGATGCACTGGGTGCCGTGCCGCAGCGCGTGCTGTCGCATGGCCACTGGCGCGTCAAGGGCCTGCCGGTGCCGCTGGAGCTGTTTGAAGTCGGCGATGTCTCGGCGCCCTTCACGCCGCCGGCCGACGGCGACAAGGTTTACCGCGTGGTGCGCCAGGGCGACCTGTGGCTGCCGGCGCGCGAACTCAAGCACAGCCTGCCGGCCGAACGCGACGCTTTCGTCGGCCGCCACAACACGCTGCTGGAGCTGGCCAAACGTTTCGACGACGGCGCGCGCCTGGTGTCGGTGCTGGGCATTGGCGGCTGCGGCAAGACACGCCTGGCCACGCGCTTCGGCTGGAAATGGCTGGGCGACTTTCCGGGCGGCGTGTGGTTCTGCGACCTGGCGCCCGCGCGCACGGTGGAAGGCATCTTCAACGCCGTGGCGCAGGGCCTGTCCGTGCCGCTGGGGCCCGATGACCCGCGCACCCAGCTGGGCCAGGCCATTGCCAGCCGCGGACGCTGCCTGGTGATCCTGGACAACTTCGAGCAGATTGCCCGCCACGCTGAAGAAACGCTGGGCACCTGGCTGGCGCGGGCCGGCGACGCGCGGTTCCTGGTGACCTCGCGCGAAGTGCTGGGCGTGGTGGGTGAAGAGGCGCTGGCGTTGGCCCCGTTGCAGGCCGACGATGCCAAGCAACTGTTCCTGCGCCGCGCCGCATCGGCCAAGCGCGACTTCCACGCCAGCGACGACGAGCTGGCGGCCGTCGGCGCGCTGGTGAAGTTGCTGGACGGGTTGCCGCTGGCCATTGAACTGGCCGCAGCCCGCGTGCGCACGCTGCCGCCCCGCGCGCTGCTGGCGCGCATGAGCGAACGCTTCAAGTTGCTGGCATCGTCGGGCGGCCGGCTGGACCGCCAGAGCACGCTGCGCGCGGCCTTCGACTGGTCGTGGGATTTGCTGCAGACCAGTGACAAGGCGGCGCTGGCGCAGCTGTCGGTGTTTGAAGGCGGCTTCACGCTCGAGGCCGCTGAAGCCGTGCTGGACTTGAGCGACCTGACCGGTGCGCCGTGGACCGTCGATGTCGTGAATTCGCTGGTCGACAAGTCCTTCGTGCGGCCGCTGGACGGCGAACGTTTCGACCTGCTGATGAGCGTGCAGGCCTACGCCGACGAACACCTGCAGACCGAAGGCCGATACCCCGGCAGCGGGCCCGCCGCGCGGCAGGCGGCGCTGGACCGCCACATGCACTGGTTTGCCGCGCTCGGGCCCGCACGCGCCACCGACAACGGCTGCGCCGACATCGACAACCTGGCCATCGCCTGCCGCCGCGCGGTGTTGGCAGATCGCCCGGTACTGGCCGCAGACGCCCTGGTGGGGGTCTGGGCCGCCATCAGCTTGCAGGGCCCCTTCCAGGCCGGCCTGGACCTGGCGCAGGCGGTGTGCGCGATGGCGCAACTGCCGCCGCTGGCCGCCGCCCGCGCGCGCCACGTGCTGGGCAGTGTCTGGGAGGCCCTGGGCAAGCGCGTCCAGGCCACCGTGCACTACGAGGCCGCTCTCAGCCACGCCACCGAGGCAGGCGACGGCGCCTGCCTGGCCGCCATCAACGTGCGCCTGGGCGCGCTGCACGCGCGTGAAGGCCGCGTCGATCTGGCCCGCAAGGAGCTCGCCCAAGCCCTGCAGCTGGCGCGCGAGGCTGCCAGCAGTGACCTCCAGTGTGCCGCCCTCAACAGCATGGGCACGGTGGAATTCGAACAGGGCCGCATGCCCGACGCACAGCTGCATTACGACGCCGCGCTGGCGCTGGCGCGCCGTCACAACGACAGGCGCTGGCTCGGCATCCTGCTGGGCAACTTGGGCAACCTGCACGCCAACCTGGGGCGCATCGACCAGGCCCGGCAGCTGTGCCAGGAGGCCCTGCTCATCGCCCGCCAACGCGCTGACCGCCAGCGTGAAGGCAATGTGCTCAACAGCCTGGGCATGCTCAACTATCTGCTCGGCCAGTTGGTGGACGCGCGTGCCGCCGCCGATGCGGCCTACCGCCTGGCGCGCGAATTGGCCTACCCGCGGCTGGAATGCACGGCACTGGAAACCCTGGGTCTGGTGGACGCCAGCGCCGGCCAGGCCGAACTGGCCTGCCAGAGTTATGGCAAGGCGCTGGACCTTGCACTGGAGCTGGGCAACCGCCGAGCCCAGGCGCAGATCGGCGCCCAGCTGGGCTTGATGCGGGCCCGGCTGGGCGGCGCCGAGGAAGGCCTGGTGCAGATCGGTCAGGCGCTGGCCTTCCTGCGGCCGGCGGGTGACGCCGCCAGCCTGGCGCTGGCGCTGTGCGCCCAGGCCGAAGCGCTGTGGCTGGCGGGTGATGCCGGGCAGGCCCGGTCAGCTGCCGAAGAAGCGCATGCGCAGATGCTGCAGGCGGGTGCCGGCGCCGCGTCAGAAGTCGGTGTGGCTCTGGCCAGTCTGCAGGAGCTGCTGGCGGCGCTTTGAAGTGGAACTCAGAGCTATTCGCTCTGGATCCAGCCGTCGGGCATCACCGGCGGTGACTTGGCCACGGCCGGCGTGCGCATCAGCCGTATGGAATAACTGCTGCCGCTGCTGCCCGATGCGCCTGCCGCCTTGTCGCAGCGGTACAGGCGCACATCGGCTTGCCGGCTGCATCGGTACAGGCCCGCTGGGCTCAGGCTCAGGCCGCCGTCGGCGAAGGCCAGGCCGGAGGTCATGACACGCCACCAGATCGTCGGCGCGGCGCTGGCCTTGTCCCAGCTCTCGGGCGACACCGACACGGCATCGTCCACCCATTCCACATCCAGCAGCGGTGCGCTGGACTGGCCGTGGGCCGCTGAGCACAGCAGCACCAGGACCCAAAGGATTTTTTTCATGTGTTCACTCCAACACGGTGTTTTTTGGTCTTCAGGCCCGTCCGACCTTGATGCGGATTCTGTGCCGGGCAGTAAGCAATGCAAGTGATTATTCACCGCACGCCAAGGGCGCCGTCAGCGGTACACCAGGTCGCGCAGCGTCAATGAAATGGCCGGCACGTAGGTGATCACCATCAGGCACGACAGCACCACCAGCGCAAAGGGAATCAACTGCGTGACGATGCGGTCCAGCGACAGCCGCGCCACCGTGCAGGCAGCGAACAGGTTGACGCCGAGGGGCGGGGGGATCATGCCCAGCGCCAGGTTGACGACCATGACGATGCCGAAGTGCACCGGGTCGATGCCGTAGAACACCGCCACCGGCGCCAGGATGGGGCCGAGCACGATGATCGCAGCGCTGGTCTCGATGAACATGCCGATCAGGAAGAGGGCCGCGTTCACGCCCAGCAGGAAGAGCAACGGGCTTTGCAGGACATCTTTCAGCCACACACCAATCGCATCGGGCACGCCAGCGCGGGTGATGAGGTAGGCGAAGAGGCCCGCGTTGGCGATGATGAACATCATCACCGACGACGAGATCACCGACTTTTTCAGGATGCCGTAAAGGTCCTTCAGACCGATCTCGCGGTACACGAGCATGCCCACGACCAGCGCGTAGGCCACCGCCACGGCCGACGCTTCGGTGGGCGTGAAGATGCCGCCGTAGATGCCGCCCAGGATGATCACCGGCATGATCAGCGCCCAGCCCGCCTGCCAGGTGGCGCGGCCCACGCTCAGGCGGCCCTCACCGTCGTTCTTGCCCCAGCCCTTGTAGCGGCACCACAAGAAGACAAACAGCATCAGCGCGCCGCCAATCAGCAGCCCTGGCCCGAAGCCGGCGATGAAGAGCTCACCAATCGACACCTCAGCCGCCACGCCGTAAAGAATCATCGGGATCGACGGCGGGATGATCACGCCGAGTTCCGCCGCGCTGGCCTGCAGCGCGGCCGCATAAGGTGCAGGGTAGCCATGTTTGATGAGCGCCGGGATCAAGATCGCGCCGATGGCAAAGGTCGTGGCCACGCTGCTGCCCGACACGGCGGCGAAGATCATGCACGTCAGCACGCAGGTCATCGGCAGGCCGCCCTGCATGCCGCCCACCAGGCTCTTGGCAAATTCCACCAGCCGGCGCGAGATGCCGCCGGTTTCCATCAGGTTGCCGGCGAAGATGAAAAACGGAATCGCGGCCAGCGGGAATTTGTTGATGGAGGAGAACATCTCCTTCACCGCCACCAGCATGTTGACGTTGGACACCTGGATGCCGACCAGCGCGGCCAGCCCAATGGACACCGCCACCGAGATGGTGAGCGCGAAGCACAGCACCATCGTCAAGACCATCGCTGTGGTCATGCGAGCCCCCCGTCTGCGGCGTACCGCAGCCGGCCCCCCGAGGGGGCACCCGCTTGCTTGGGGCGGCCCGGCGCGGCGCGGGTCATGCGAGCCCCCCGTCTGCGGCGTACCGCAGCCGGCCCCCCGAGGGGCACCCGCTTGCTTGGGGCGGCCCGGCGCGGCGCGGGTCATGCGAGCCCCCCGTCTGCGGCGTACCGCAGCCGGCCCCCCGAGGGGGCACCCGCTTGCTTGGGGCGGCCCGGCGCGGCGCGGGTCATGCGAGCCCCCCGTCTGCGGCGTACCGCAGCCGGCCCCCCGAGGGGCACCCGCTTGCTTGGGGCGGCCCGGCGCGGCGCGGGTCATGCGAGCCCCCCGTCTGCGGCGTACCGCAGCCGGCCCCCCGAGGGGGCACCCGCTTGCTTGGGGCGGCCCGGCGCGGCGCGGGTCATGCGAGCCCCCCGTCTGCGGCGTACCGCAGCCGGCCCCCCGAGGGGCACCCGCTTGCTTGGGGCGGCCCGGCGCGGCGCGGGTCATGTCGCGGTTTCCAATTCAAGCCGCTGCGGGTCCAGGTAGTTGCCCACGATGGCAATGGCGCTGAATACGCCACCTACCGGCAGCGCCAGATAGGCCCAGAACATCGACACGTCTTCCAGCCCGATGACACTTTGCACGTGGCCACGCAGCGCGTATTGCCAGCCGACGATGTTCACCGCCACCAGCAGCAGCGCGGCTCCGGCCACGGCCGCGTCCAGCCAGCGTTTCAGCCGCGCGCCACTCCACCGGTAGAGCACATCCACGCTCACCATCGCGCCCATGCGGAAGGCCTGCGGGATGCCGAGGAAGACCATCCAGATGAGACTGAAGCGGATCAGCACCTCGGTCCACTCCGCCGGCCTCTCAATGACGAAGCGCGTGATGATCTGCCACAGGCCCAGCCCGGACGCCACCAGCAGCATGCCGCAGGCCAGCAGCGTGGCCAGCGCTGTCGTGGTGTGTTCGGCCTTGAGGAAGAGCGCCTTCAACCGGCGCCTTACTTGACGGCGCGGATGCGTTCGATATTGGTCTTGCCGAACTGCGATTCGAACTGCGCATATACGGGGCCCAGCGCGGCCTGGAACTTGGCCTTGTCCCCTGGCCGATCGGGCCGTCCAGCACCGCGCGTGCATGCGCCTTGTCGCGGAACAGGAAGGGAATGTCGAGGATGCGCGCGGCCGGCACGAAGTTGGGCACCGGGCCGGTGCTGGTGAAGGTCAGCTCCTGCGTGCCCAGTTGCACCGCTTCGATGCTTTCACGCTCGCCGCCAGGCTGCCGGAATAGAAGGTCTGGATCTTGTAGCGGCCGCCAGTGCGCTTTTCGACTTCTTTGGCAAAGACGTCGATGCCGATGCCCTGGTGCGAGTTCTGGCCGATGGAGATGCTGATCTTCATCGCGTTCTGGGCGCTGGCAGCCAGCGGCAGCCAGGCGGCAATCGACAGGGCTGCAGTGGCCAGCGTGAGGGTCTTTATGGGTTCGTCTCCGGGATGTGGGGTGGGGCCGATCTGGGTCACCGGAGCTTCTAGCGTATCTTTCGCGTTTTCGCCCCCGGTATCGTCCCCATGGAAAGTGCGTCCTCAGCCACCCCGGCAAACGGTCAAGCAACCGGTCATATCCGCCTCACATCGCACCCCGGCCAGGGCACCGCAGGCACACCGCCCATCCGCTGGGGTGAGGCAGACCCCTTGGTGCGCGGCCCCGTGGTGGGCACCACGGCCAACCGCAGCCAGCGCAACGTCATCGGCACCCACAGCGGCAGCTACGGCGTCTATCGGGCGCTGGCCGTCGCGGCCGGCAACCTGACCCGCGGCCACCGCGCCGACCTCACCAACACAGCGCCCACCGACCTGATCGGCCCCTACCCTTCGTGGGGGGATGCGAAGAAGATGGTCTCCATCGACCCTTGGGGCGCCAGCGTGCAGGCGGTGTTTGCCGACTACCTGGCGCAGGGCTTCGACATCCGGCCCACCATCGCCGTCACCAAGGCCCACATCCACCTGCCCGAGATCAAGCAGGCGCTGGCTTTTCAACGCCTGGCGGTCGATGGCCGAGTCCTGCTGGACGACGCGTCGGCCACCGTCACCAAGGTGGCGGTGGAACCGGTGTGGTGGCTGCCGGGTGTGGCCGGACGCTTCAAGGTCAGTGAAGCCGACCTGCGCCGCGCACTTTTCGAAGAGACCGGCGGCATGTACCCCGAACTCGTCACGCGCAGCGACATCGAAGTCTTCCTGCCACCCATCGGTGGCCAGACGCTCTACGTCTTTGGCGACATCCGCGACCTGGCCAACCCGGCCGTCACGCTGACGGCACGTGTGCACGATGAATGCAACGGCTCCGACGTGTTTGGCTCCGACATCTGCACCTGCAGGCCGTACCTCACGCATGCCATCGAAGAATGCGTCCGCGGCGCGCAGGCCGGCGGCGTGGGCCTCATCGCCTACAGTCGCAAGGAAGGCCGGGCCTTGGGTGAAGTGACGAAGTTCCTGGTCTATAACGCACGCAAGCGGCAGCTGGGCGGCGACAGCGCCGACAAGTATTTCCTGCGCACCGAATGTGTGGCAGGGGTGCAGGACATGCGCTTCCAGGAATTGATGCCCGACGTGCTGCATTGGCTGGGCATCCAGAAAATCCACCGACTGGTGAGCATGAGCAACGACAAATACGACGCGATCACGGGCAGCGGCATTGAAGTGGGCGAACGAGTGCCGATCCCTGACGCGCTGATCCCGGCCGACGCCAAGGTGGAGATGGAAGCGAAGATTGCCGCCGGCTACTTCACCGACGGCGCGGTGCCCACAGGCGCCGAGCTGGCAGCGGTCAAGGGGCGCGGCCTTGAGTGAACGGACCCCTGAAGCGGCCGTGGTCTCGGCCCACCCGCTGGCGCAACTGCATGACCCCGCCACCATCCGTGCACGCTGCACGGCCATCCTCAAGTCCGTCGAAAGCGGCGTCAGCCCCAACTTCGCCATCGACCGCAGCCGCCTGCCGGCCGTGGCCGACCGTGTCGTTGCGTTGACGCTCAAACGCTATCCCGATCTGCACATCCCTTTCCATAGCCGCTGGCGCCACTTCGAGGCCGGCGGTGTCGATCGCAAGGCAGAGATGGATGCCCTGCTGGCTGGCCGCAGCGAGGCGGACATCGCCCGTGCACGCTTCGACCTGACCGTGATCAGCGTCCTGCTGGATGCTGGCGCCGGCCCGCGCTGGACCTACACCGAAGCCGCCACCGGGCAGAAGCTGCAGCGCTCCGAAGGCCTGGGCGTGGCGAGTTTTCGTGCCTTCATGGCCGGCAGCTTTTCCGACACGGCGAACGAGCCGCTGCGTGTGGACGCTGCGGCACTGCAGCGCATCGACGCCACCGCACTGCGCACGGTCTTTCAAAGTGGCAGCGACAACCCCATGGTGGGACTGGACGGCCGCGCCGCGCTGCTGGTGCGCCTGGGCCAGGCGCTGCAACGCGAAGCCGGCCGCAGCGGCTTGCAGGCGCGGCCGGGGCTGATGTTCGACCGCCTCACCGACCACGGCACCCGCAGCAGTGTCAGCGCGGCCGGGGTGCTGTCTGAAATCTTGCGCTCGCTGTCGCCCATCTGGCCCAGCGGCAGCAACGTGCAAGGCCTGCCGGCGGGCGATGTGTGGGCGCACCGCTGGGCCGGCGCCGAGGTGGGCGCGGTTCTCGGCGCAGGACAGGGCGCAGGACAGGGCGCAGGCCTTGGCGCCAAGACCGAACGCAAGACCGACCGCACCACGGACGGTTGGGTGCCGTTCCACAAACTCAGCCAGTGGATGAGTTATTCGCTGCTGGAACCGCTGCAGTGGGCCGGCGTCACCGTCACCGGTCTCGATGCACTGACGGGCTTGCCCGAGTACCGCAACGGCGGCCTGTTGATCGATGGCGGCGTCATCAAGCCGCGTGACCTGCGGCTGCTGGCCCGGACCTGGAAGCCGCAGGACGAATTCATCATCGAATGGCGCGCGCTGACGGTCGTGCTGCTGGACGAGTTGGCGGTGCTGGTGCGGGCTCGCCTCAACAAGACCGCAGAAGAATTGCCACTGACCTGCATCCTGGAAGGCGGCACCTGGGCGGCGGGGCGCGAGATCGCTCAGGAACTGCGGCCAGATGGCGCGCCGCCGCTGCGCATCGAAAGCGACGGCACGATCTTCTAGCGCCACGATGGACCAGGCCGCAGCACCATTCGGACGTCTGTTGCGGCACTGGCGCCAGCAACGCCACTGCTCACAAATGGCGCTGGCGCTGCAGGCCGAAGTCTCCACGCGCCACCTCAGCTGGCTTGAAACCGGCAAGTCGCAACCCAGCCGTGCAATGGTGTTGCGGCTGGCAGAACAGCTCGACGTGCCCCTGCGCGAGCGCAACGCCATGCTCAGCGCCGCCGGCTATGCGCCGCTGTATGGTGAACGCCCGCTCAGCGACCCGACGCTTGCCAGCGTGCGCGGCGCGTTGCAGCGCTTGCTGGACGCGCACGAGCCTTGGCCCGCACTGGCCGTGGACAGGCACTGGCAGCTGGTGGCGCACAACCGCCTGGTGCCGTTGCTGATGGCCTCTGCCGCACCGGCGCTTTTGCAGCCGCCGATCAACGTGCTGCGCCTGTCGCTGCACCCGCAGGGCCTGGCGCCGATGGTCGTCAGCCTGCCCGCCTGGCGTGCGCATGTGCTGCAGCGGCTGCAGCGCCAGATCGTCTCCACGGGCGACGCCGAGTTGTCGCGTTTGCTGGACGAACTGCGTGCGCTGCCGCTGCCACCCGGGTGCGCCGAGACGGAAGCCACCGGCCCGCTGCACGACGTGGCCGTTCCGCTGACGCTGAAGAGCCCGCTCGGGGTGCTGAACTTCATCACCACCATCACTGTCTTCGGCGCCCCGCACGACGTGACGCTGGCCGAACTGGCGGTGGAAACGCTGCTGCCGGCCGACGCCGACACGGCAGCCTTGTTGCGAGAGCTTCACGCCTCCTTGAGCTGATCGGTGCGGGCAAACCACAGGCCCGCCGCGAAGAGCGCCGCGAAGACCGTGTTCAGCACCGCGTTCTGCCACGCGCCCAGGGCCAGGGAGTAAACCGTGTCGGGCCCGTACCAGGCCGCCACCGAAATGGCCACCACCCACCAGGCGTTTGGCACCGCCTGACGCAGCGCGACCAGAAAGCCGACGGCCCAGCCGACCATCACGGCGCCGAGCACACCGTGCAGGAAAGTGGCGTACCAGCGCGCGGCTTCGGGCCATGCGTTCATGGCGTGCGCGTCGCCGAAGATCAGCAGACTGAAGCCTTCACGTGTCAGGCTGGGCAGCAGCAGCAGCGCTGCGCCAAAGGCCAGCGTGCCCCAGCAGACGAGTTGCAGCGGTCGGGTCGATGCCATGGGGCTCATCCCTTGAACGGGTTGGCGGTGGCAAACCACAGGCCGATGCCGGTGGCGATGATGAAGGCGCCGTCGAGCACGCCCACCAGCAGGAAGACCTTGGTCTGCAGCGGTTCCATCATCTCGGGCTGGCGTGCGCAGGCGTCCAGGTAGCGGCTGGCCAACAGGCCCACGCCCAGGCAGGAACCGATGGCGCCGAGGCCGATCATGTGGCCGACGGCCAGGGGGACGAGGTTGATGTCGATCATGGGGAGGCTCCGGAATCGGGTGTGGGGGTGTGGCACGATGGTGGCGCCGCAGCCCTTTCGCGTCGATGACCTGCAAGGTCAAGACAGCAAAGCCATGACCCGACCCGTCATCTTCATCGCCTCCAGCACCGAAGGCCTGCCCGAGGCGCAAGCCCTGTTGGCCGGCCTGCAAACGGCACTCGGCGCTGCGGCCGAGACCCGGCTGTGGACGACGGAGTTTGGCTTGAGCGCCACCTACATCGAAGCGCTGGAAGCGGTGGCTGCACAAGCCGACTTTGCGGTTGGCATCATCAGCGGCGACGACCGCGTCGTCAGCCGTGCCCGGCAGCAGCGTGCGCCGCGCGACAACGTGATCTTCGAACTGGGCCTTTTCATCGGCGCACTCGGCCGGCCGCGTTGCTTCATGGTGCATCGCCGGGGACAGGACCTGAAGCTGCCCAGCGACCTGCTGGCCGTCGTCTCGGCCGACTATGCGCAGCAGCCGGGTCAGACGCTGGAGCAAGCCCTGCAACCGCGCTGCGCGCAGATCGCCAGGCGGGTGCAAGAGCTGGGTGCGCTGCGCCGGATCAGCCCGGCTGCACTGGTGCGCCGCGCGCAGTCGCTGACGATGGCTTCATTTCTGGCTGGCGACTGGTGGCAACGCATCCGCGGACCTGGCCGCAGCGCCATCAGCTTCCTGCGCCTGGACTACGACGACACCACCGAGTCATTGCAACTGCGCGGCCAGGCCTACGACAGCAACGGAGAGACCGCCGCCCACTGGCGAGGCCAGGTCGTGGAAGTGCATGCCGACGCGCGGCGCCTGGTCTATCGCTGGAGTGGCACGCACCCCGACGCATCGCAGACACAATTCCATGGCATTGGCGAACTCGAATTCGAGGCGACTGCGGGTGGCCAGCTCGCCCAGCCCGCGCAGCGCGGCTGGGGTCGCTTCTGGGACGTTGACGAAGCGCGGCCCGAGAACACGCAGTCCAAGGCGGTAGAGCTGCGCCGCGAAAGCGATGCCTCCGTGGTGGCGCGCATGCGCAACGGCAAGGCGTCGGACAGGCAGGCTTTGTCGGTGCAGATCCACAGTGACTGGTAGGCCCCAACGCCTCGCTGGCACCAGTTGTGCGTATCCTTGAGTCCATGAACACACCGCAAGTCCACGTCGTCAGCCACCCCCTGGTGCAGCACAAGCTCACGCTGATGCGCCAGAAGGACCTCAGCACCAGCAGCTTCCGCCGCATGCTTTACGAACTGAGCATGCTGATGGCCTACGAGGTCACGCGTGACATGCCGATGCAGCTGATCGAGATCGAGACGCCGCTGGAGAAAATGATGTCGCCGGTGATCGAAGGCCGCAAGACGGTGTTCGTCGTCATCATGCGCGCCGGCAGCGGCTTTCTGGACGGCATGCTGGAAGTGGTGCCCGGCGCCCGCGTCGGCCATGTGGGCCTGTACCGCGACCCGAAAACGCTGGTGGCGGTGGAGTACTACTTCAAGATGCCGCACGACATGCACGAGCGCGACGCCATCGTGCTCGACCCGATGCTGGCCACCGGCAATTCAGCCGTGGCGGCGGTGGACAGGCTGAAGGAAACGCGGCCGCGTTCGATCCGCTTCGTCAGCCTGCTGGCCGCGCCCGAAGGCATCCAGAAGTTCCACGCCCACCACCCGGACGTGCCGGTGTACACCGCAGCCATCGACCGCCAGTTGAACGATCACGGCTACATCGTGCCGGGGCTGGGTGATGCGGGCGACCGCATCTTTGGCACCAAGTAGTTCGGCTGAACCGCGGCTGACCCGCGCTCAAGACCTAACGCCGATACGGATCGGCGTAGCCCAGGGCCAGCATGATCTCGCTTTCGCGGGCTTCCATCTGCACCGCATCGACGTCTTTCAGGTGGTCAAAGCCCTGCGCGTGCAGCGTGCCGTGCACCAGGAGGTGCGCGTAGTGCGCAGCCAGCGGGATGCGCTGTTGGCGCGCTTCCTGGGCGACCACCGGCGCGCACAGGACCAGGTCGGCCATCACGATCGGCTCGTGCTGGTAGTCGAAGGTCAGCACGTTGGTGGCGTGGTCCTGCTGGCGGTATTCGCGGTTCAGCATCAGGCCTTCTTCGGCGCCGACGATGCGCACCGTGATCTGCCCCGGGTGCGCCAGCGCGGCGCAAATCCAGCGCGCCACGTGGTGGCGCGGCAGGTGGCTGCGGTGCTCGGCGTCGGCAAACTGCAGCGACAGTTGAAGGGCGGGTTTCATCGCTTGGCCTCTGCGTCGGATCCACCCAGCCGCGCATGGTCATAGGCTTCGACGATGCGCGCCACCAGCGGGTGGCGCACCACGTCGGCGGCGGTGAAGTGGGTGAAGGCGATGCCGTTCACTCGCGACAGCACCTGCGCCGCGTCCACCAGGCCGCTGGGCATGCCGGGCGGCAGGTCGATCTGGCTCACGTCGCCGGTCACCACGCATTTGCTGCCGAAGCCGATGCGGGTGAGGAACATCTTCATCTGTTCGCGCGTGCTGTTCTGCGCTTCGTCGAGGATCACAAAGGCGTGGTTCAGCGTGCGCCCGCGCATGAAGGCCAGCGGCGCGATCTCGATCAGCTGCTTTTCAAACGCCTTCATCACGCGGTCTTGGCCCATCAGGTCGTAGAGCGCGTCGTACAGCGGGCGCAAGTACGGGTCCACCTTCTGCGCCAGGTCACCGGGCAGGAAGCCGAGCCGTTCACCGGCTTCCACCGCGGGGCGTGTCAGCACGATGCGCTGCACGCTGTGGCGTTCCAGCGCGTCCACCGCGCAGGCGACGGCCAGAAAGGTCTTGCCGGTGCCGGCCGGGCCGATGCCGAAGGTGATGTCGTGCGCCAGCATCTGCTGCAGGTATTGCAACTGGTTGGGCGTGCGGCCGCTCAGGTCGCTGTGGCGGGTGTGCAGCACCACGGGTTCACCGGGCGGCATGGCGGCGGACTCGTGGGCGGCATCAGCGGGCTTCGCAGCGTCCACCAGCATCAGCTGCAGCGTGCGTTCGCCAATCGGCTCTGCGGCGCGGGCGTACAGCGCGTCCAGCAAGGCCGCCGTGCGGTCCACTGCATCACCCGGGCCCTGGATGCGGAAGGTGGCAGCGCGCCGCAGCAGGCTCACCCCCAGGTTGGCCTCCATGCTGCGCAGGTGTGCGTCCAGCGGACCGCAGACGTGGGCCAGGCGGCGGTTGTCAGCGTCTTCGAAGGTGTGGCGTCGGATCAAGATGCAGGCCGTTGGCGGGCAAGTTGCGCATGGACGGCCATTGTCGCAGCGTGCAGTGGTGGTCGCCATCCAGCCGGCATGCAGAATCCACCGCCAGATGACCCGCCTTGCCTTGATCCTTTGGCTGCTGTGCCTGTGCCTGAGCCTGCCGCCCACCCCTGCATCCGCGCAGATGCTGCACATCGACCGCGCCATGACCGCGCACGATGGCGCGCGAGGCAGCGGCAGCGCTTTCCCTCAGGGAGCGCCCACTGCGATGGTGGACCTGCCGGATGAGTGGGCCCGCACGCGCCCCGGTTTTGCCGGCACGCTGTGGTACCGCGTGTCCTTTGCGGCGCAGCCGATGGACAGCGAAGCCGAACTGCTGGCGCTGCAGGTGGACCATGTCTGCAGCAATTTCGAGGTCTATCTCAACGGCCAGTTGCTGCACAGCGGTGGTCGGATGGCCTGGCCACTGACCAATAACTGCAACCATCCGCAGTTGGTGCCTTTGCCGGCGGCGCTGCTCAGGGCACAGGGCAACGTGCTGGACATCAAGGTGGTCGGCTACAGCCTGGCCAGCTCCGGGTCGCGCCAGCGCGCGGGCGGTCTGTCGGCGCTGAGCATCGGCCCGCAGTCGACACTCGCGCAGCGCCTGGCGCGCCAGACCGCGCTGCAGGTGGCTGCACCGCAGGCCGTCAGCGCCACGCTGCTGCTGATGGGCGGCTTCATGTTCGTGCTGGGCTTCATCAACCGGCGCGAAAGCCACCTGGCCTACTTCGGCGCCTTGTGCGTGGGCTGGGCGCTCGTGAACGCGCGGCTGTGGATCCGCAACGTGCCGCTCGGTCACGTGGCGGTGGAGTTTCTGGTCTGCTCGATGCTGGGCTTCATCACCTGGGCCGCCGTGCAGTTCCTGCTGCGCTACGCCGGCCTGCGCTACCGCTGGGTGGACCGCGCGTTGCCACTGCAGTGCGCGCTGCTGGCGTTGTCGCTGCTGGCTGCGGGTTCGCAGCACCTTAACGCAGTGGCCAACCTCTGGTACGCAGCCCTGGCGCTCGAAGTGGCGGCAGCGTCGGTGTGGCACCTGCGTCGGCGGCGGCACACGCGGTCCTTCTGGGTCATGGCGACGATGCTGGGCGCCGTCGGGCTGGCGGGTCTGATCGAATTTGCCGTGCAGTGGGCAGGGGCACCTGCACGGGCTGCGCACCTTGCCGAACTGGTGGTGCCGATCATCTTTGTGCTCGTGGGCCTGCGCCTGGTGCAACAGCATGGCCACGCGCTGTACCAGGCCGAACAGGGCAAGCTGCAACTGGAGCAGCGCATCCGCGAAGCGACGGCCGAGATCGAACGCAACTTCCGCCAGCTGTCGGAGCTTCGTGTCGAGCAAGTGACCGAACGCGAACGCAAGCGCATCGCTGCCGACCTGCACGACGACCTGGGCGCCAAGCTGCTGACCATCGTGCACACGAGTGAGTCCGAACGCATCTCCTCGCTGGCGCGTGAAGCGCTGGAAGAGATGCGCCTGTCGGTGCGTGGCCTCACCGGGCGGCCGGTGCGCCTGGCCGATGCCCTGGGCGACTGGCGCGCCGAGGTCATCAGCCGCCTGGCGCAAGCCGGCATCGACGGCACCTGGGACGCGCCCGAAGAGCTGCCGCAGACGCTGAGCGCACGCGCCTACGTGCAGACCACGCGCATCCTGCGCGAGGCCACCAGCAACGTCATCAAACACAGCGGCGCCAGCAGCTGCAGTGTCAGCGCGAGCATTGCCGACGGTGACTTCCAGCTCATCGTGCAGGACAACGGTGACGGCATCTCCAGCGAAATCGACGGCCGGCTCGACCGCGGCCATGGCCTGGCCAGCATGAAGAACCGCGCCAAGCAGTTGCAGGGACAATGCCTGGTGGAGAGCGGACCCGGCTATGGAACCGTGATACGTCTCACGGTTCCACTCGATCGGGCGACGCGGTCCTCGTGATGCGCGGGCAGCGGCCGATAACATCGAAATCGCCGTTTCCTCATACCGCCCATGAAAACCATCCTGTTGCTTGAAGACCTGCCCGAGATCCGGGCTTGGCTGCGCAAGCTCGTGCTGCAGGTGTTTCCCGGCGCCACGATTTCCGAAAGCTCGCGCGTCCAGGACGCGCTGGCGCTGGTGGCGGGTGTGAAATTCGACCTGGCACTGGTCGATCTGGGCCTGCCCGACGGTTCAGGCGTCGATGTGGTGACCAAGCTGCGCGACATGCAGCCCGACGCGCAGAGCGTGGTGGTGACGATCCACGACGACGACGAACACCTCTTCCCTGCGCTGCAGGCCGGTGCCTTCGGCTACATCCTCAAAGAACAGGCGCGCGAACTCATCACCGAACAGTTGCAGCGCATCAGCCAGGGCGAACCGCCGCTGTCGCCCAGCATCGCGCGGCGCGTCATGGCCTACTTCAGTGCCAAGGCCAAGCCCACGGCGGCTTCAGCCAATGCGATGCCGGTGGTGAACCTGACCGACCGCGAAAGCGAAGTGCTGCTGCGCGTGGCCAAGGGCTACACGCTGCCCGAGATTGGTGTGCAACTGGGCCTCAGCCGGCACACCATTGCCGACTACGTCAAGCAGATCTACCGCAAGCTCAATGTCAGCTCTCGCGCCGAAGCAGCGCTGGAAGCGCAGCGGCTGGGTTTGTTCCGCTGAAGGTTTGCCAGGTCCTCAGCCTTCGCTGAGGCGCTTTCGGTTTCCTCAACCGCCGCTCAGGCTGCGCTCAGCGTCATCAGCATGTCCGCATACCAGGCGCAGTTCAGGCCCAGCGTCTCGTCCTGCACGCGGTCGCGGTCCTTCATGTCCAGGCTGGCGGAATGCACACCCAGCAGCTTCCAGGGCACGGCCTCCGTGCCTTCCGCTGCGGTGTTTCGCAATACCACCGGTGAGCCGCTGGTGCCGCGGTGTGTGCGGGCGTCGGTCAGGAAGTAGCCCTGGCCCTGGAAGCGCATGCCGAAGGCCGACGCCACCACGGCCTGGCGCACCACCGGCAGGTGGTGCAGCGTGTCGTGAAAGCCGAGTGGAAAGCCCACGATCAGCACCGACGTGCCCACCTCCACCGAGCCGCCCTCGGCCGGCTGGATATGGGCTGGTGTGAAAGCGCGGATCACGGCGTCCTCGGGCAGCGCGGCGCGGTCCAGTTCGAGCAGTGCGACGTCGATCTCGCCGGCCGAGTCTTCACCCTGGCGCCATTGACTCTTGCCGTCAACGTACAACATCACCGAAAAACCGACCGACTTGGCAAGGTCGTCCTCGCGCGTGTGCACTTCGATTTCGATACGGTTGGGGAAGTGCTTGCTGGGAGAGTCGATCAGCACGTGGCGGCTCGTCACCAGGTACAGCCGGCCGTCGCGTTCAAAGAAAAAACCACTGGCGTGCGTGAGACCGCGGTCGAGCTCGAAGGTGTTGATGCGCGCCGCGGTGAGCAGCAGGGAATCGATCATGTGCAGCCCTCTTGTCGCGCAGCCTCGGGAAGACCCTGACCATATCATTCACAAGCGCACCAAATGACGCCTTCGCCTCGGGCACGGGAGTGGTAACGTGTTTGCTCGCAGACCTGTGCAGCACCCGCCGAGAGCCCTCCAAGAGCCACCACATCACGCCCATGACGCAACCTCTGCACCGCACACCCGCATCCCGTCAGGAGGCGCTGCGCAGCGCACTGCCGGCCACTGTCGTGCTGCTCAAACAGCACCGCGCCGGCGACATCGCCAGCAGCGACATTGACGATTACGTCAACATGAACTGGCTTGAATGGAACGGCGGCAGCTTGCGGCTGACCGTGACTGGCGACAACGTCTGCAAACAGCAGCGGGCGCTCAGTCAACCGCAGGGTTAGGCCCGGTTTCAGGCGCCCGTCGGCAGGCCGGCGGCGTCGTACAGGCCTTCAAAGAGCACCGTGCTCAGGTAGCGCTCGCCCGAATCCGGCAGCACGACGACGATCGTCTTGCCCGCGCTTTCAGGCTTGTGCGCCCAGCGCAGCGCGGCCGCCGTTGCCGCACCGCAGGAAATGCCGCAGAGGATGCCCTCCAGCCGTGCCAGCCGCCGCGCGGTGTCCACCGCTTCTTCGTTGCTGACCTGTTCGATCGCGTCCACCAGACTCATGTCCAGCACACCCGGCACAAAGCCGGCGCCAATGCCCTGGATCTTGTGCGGTGCGGGTTTGATTTCCTGCCCGTTGCGCTGCTGCGTCAACACGGGGCTGGCGGTGGGCTCCACCGCCACGCTGATCAGGGGCAGGCCGCGGGTGTGCTTGAGGTAACGCGTGACTCCGGTGATGGTGCCGCCCGTGCCCACACCGGCGACGAAGATATCGACTTTGCCGCCGGTGTCTTCAAAGATTTCGGGGCCCGTGGTGGTTTCGTGGATCGCCGGGTTGGCGGGGTTGTTGAACTGCTGCAGCAGCACCCACTTGGCCGGGTCGCTGGCCGCGATCTCTTCGGCCTTGGCAATTGCACCTTTCATGCCTTTGGCGCCTTCGGTCAGCACCAGGCGCGCACCGTAGGCCAGCAGCAGCTTGCGGCGCTCGACGCTCATCGTGTCGGGCATCGTCAGCGTGATCGGGATGCCACGCGCCGCCGCCACAAAGGCCAGCGCAATGCCGGTGTTGCCGCTGGTGGGTTCGACGATCTCCTTGCCGGGCCCCAGCAAGCCGCGCTTTTCAGCGTCCCAGATCATCGCCGCGCCAATCCGGCACTTGACGGAATAGGCCGGGTTGCGGCCTTCGATCTTGGCCAGCACGGTGGCTTTCGCACCCTCGCTGATTCGGTTCAGGCGAATGAGCGGCGTGCGGCCGATGGACAGTGAGTTGTCGTTGAAGATGTGGGTGGTGTCGGGGCTCATGAAGCGCTCCTGCAGCGGTCTGAATCCGTGCAGGTTAGCGCATTGCGCAAGAGCTTTCAGCGCTCGCGGAAAGCCTCGGTGGCCTTGAGCATCGGCCGCAGCAGGAAACCCAGCACCGACCGTTGACCGGTGCGAATCTCCACCGACGCGGTCATGCCCGGCAGCACTTGCAGCGGCTTGTCCTCCAAACTGCCCCTGCCATTCTTAGCGCCCTTGTTGTCCTGCTCCGCGCCCTTCTTGCGCCCCTGCGGCAGCGTGCCGCTCTCGGCGCGAATCAGCGCGCGGTACCACGTGCCTTCGGGCGTGGCCGCACGGTCAGGGTCGCCCAACGCGTCGGGGCTGATCGACTGCACGGTGCCCTTCAGGCTGCCGTACACGGTGTACTCGTAGGCGCTGAGCTTGATCTCCACGGCCTGCCCGACCTGGATGAAGCCGATGTCCGCCGGCCGCACCCGCGCTTCCACCAGCACCTTGTCGCCCAGCGGCAGCAACTCCATGATCGGTGCGCCGGCGGCCACCACGCCGCCCAGCGTGTTGATGCGGATCTGCTTGACGACGCCGCGCACCGGCGACACCAGCGTGCTGCGGCGCAGGGCGTCGTCGCGCACCACCATCTGCTCTTCGATCATCGACAGTTCGGTGCGCACGCGCACCAGTTCGGCGCTGGCTTCCTGGCGGAAGCGGTTGACGCGCTCCTGCGTTTGCAGGTTCAGTTCATTGAGCTGGCGCCGGACGCGCATCACCTCCACCTCGCTCATCAGGCCCTTGGCCGCCATGCTGTCGGCGACGCCCAGTTCGCGGCTCAGCAGGGCCGCGCTGCGCTGACTCGTGTCCACCGCGTCGCTCAAGCTCCGGTGGCGGGCGCTGAAACTTTCGGTCTCGCCTTGCACCACCTCGGCGGGCAGGTCGTCGGCGAAGCTCAGGGCCTTGCCGCTGGCTTCGGCCTGCAGCCGCGCCAGCGTGCCGCGCAGCGCCAGGCGCTTGGCCTGGCCTTCGGCCTGCTGCGCTTCAGCGCGGGTGGGGTCCAGCAGCGCCAGCGCCTGGCCCTGCTGGACTGCCTGGCCTTCACGCACCAGCAGTTCACGCAGGATGCCGCCTTCCAGGCTGGCGATGAGTTGTTCGCGCCCGTCGGCCACCACCCTGCCGGTGGCCTTGGCGACGATGTCCACACGCGCCACCGAGGCCCAGCCCAGCGCCACCGCCAGCACCACCAGCATCAGGTACACGGCCCACATCGCGGCCGGTGCGGGTTCCAGCACTTGCGCGCTGGACACCGCGCTGACGTAAGGCACGTCGCGCGGCTGCAGCGCTTCTGGGTGTTTGGAACGACCGAACATGGCCTAGACTGCCGCCTCGCGCTGCACCGGCTGCGAGCTGGGGTGCAGGTGCACATTGCTGGTCCCATTCCCTGCCTGCGGCGTCGGCGGTTTGGCCCCCGACAGCGCTGCCAGCACGGCGTCTTTCGGCCCGTCCATCACCACGCGGCCGCCGTCCACCACCACCACGCGCGTCACCAGTTCCAGCACCGCCGGACGGTGCGTCACCATCACCAGCGTGCAGTGGCCGCAGGCTTCCTTGAGCTGACGCAGGAAGGCGACTTCGCTCTGTGCGTCCATCGAACTCGTCGGCTCGTCCATCAGCAGGATCTGCGGCCGTGTGACCAGGCAGCGCGCCAGCGCTACCAGCTGCCGCTGGCCACCCGACAGCAGGGTGCCGCCTTCGCCAACCGGCAGCTCCCAGCCCTGCGGGTGCGTGGACACGAGCCGGTCCAGACCGGTCTGGCGTGCGATGTCGGCCAGGCGAGCCGGGTCTGCACTGGGCCGATCCAGCAGCACGTTGTCGCGCAGCGTGCCGTTGAAGAGGCGCGGGTCCTGGGCCACGAAGCCGACGCGGGCGCGGTAGTCGGCGGGGTCGATCTGGCGCAGGTCGATGCCGTCCACTTCGACGTGGCCCGACGTCGGTTGGTACAGGCCCGCCATCAGGCGCAATGCGGTGCTCTTGCCCGATCCGATGCGGCCCAGCACGGCCACGCGCTCACCGGGTTCCAGCCGCAGCGTGGTGCCCTTCAGCACCACGGGCCCGGGTTCGCCGTGGCCGCCGGGCACCGGGTAGGCAAAGCCCACGTCCACCAGCGCCACGCGGCCCGTCAATTCGCGCCGCGGCACATACACCTTGCCCGGTTCACGCTCCACGGGCAAGCTCATCACACGGTCCAGTTCGCGCAGCGCGGCGCGCGCACCCTGGTAGCGCGTGGCCAGCATCACCACGCTTGAAAGTGGTGCCACCGCGCGCGTCGCAAACATGACCGCGCCAATGAGTGCACCGGCGCTGATGAGCTTGTCGTCGATCAGGAACACACCCCACACCAGCATGATCAGCGTCACCGCCTGCTGCGAGATGGCCGAGATGTTCAGCGTCCAGCTGGTGATCATGCGCGAGCGCAATTGCGAACTGGCGTATGACGCCGTCGTCTCTTCGTAGTGGCGCAGGAACCGGCCCTGCGCGCCGGCGGCCTTCACATCCTCCAGCCCATCGACCGCCTCCACCAGCACGCCGTGCAGGTCGGCGGTCTTCTGCATGTGGCCCGTGGTGGCGCGGCGCAGTGCGCCCTGGATGCAGCCGGCCAGCAGCAGCAAGAGCGGAATCGCGATCACCAGTACCCAGCCCAGCGGCCCGCCAATGGCAAAGGTCATGGCGACGAAGACGACGATGAAAGGCAGGTCCGACACCGCCGACAGCGTGGCCGAGGCAAAAAATTCGCGCACCAGTTCAATCTGCGCCAGATGGTGTGAAAAGGCGCCGGCCGAGGCGGGCCGTCTTTCCATGCGCAGCGCCAGCGTCTGCCGGAAGAGCAGGCTGCCGACGATGAGATCGGCCTTGCGGCCGGCCATGTCGATCAGGTAGGCGCGCAACTGGCGCGCCGTCATGTCGAACATCAGCGCCAGGCCCGCGCCCGCCGCCAGCGCCCACAGCGTGACGTAGGCCTGGTGCGGGATGACCTTGTCGTAGATCACCGACGTGACGAGCCCGGTCACCAGCATCAGCACGTTGCTCAGCAGTGCCGCGAGCAGGGCCGACCGGTAGTAGGGCACAAAGCGCCGCATCGTGCCCCAGAACCAGTGCTGCGCGGGGTCTAGCAGGGCCTGGTGGTCGCTGGCGTTGTGGCTGGGCGCGGCCAGCGGCGTGGCGACCAGCGCCATGCCGGTGTATTCAAACTCCAGTTCGGACTCAAAGGCGCTGCAGGCGTGGTGTTCGCGCCCGGGCATGACGATGTCGTAGCGCTGCGGCTCCAGCGCATTGCGGGCGACGACGATGCAGGCGTCACCTTCCTTCAGCAGCAGCACGGCGGGCAGCAGCAGGTGGTGCAGGTCGGCAATGCGCCGCTGCACGAGGCCGGCGCTGAAGCCGGCTTCGCGCAAGGCGCGCAAGGCTTGGTCAGGCCCCAGGCGGCCGGCCACGGGCAGGCCGGCCAGGAGTGACTCCGCCGAGCGCTCACGGCCGTGGTGGCGCGTGATCCAGCTCAAGGCGTGGGCCAGGGCGTCGTTGTCGATGTCCCACATCGGCGGGCCCGTGGACCCGCTGGGCGGCGCGGCGGCGGCTTCGCTCATGGTTCAGTGCCGCATCAAATAGAAGTTATGCCGCAAGGGTTGTGACCGTTGCACGTGCTGCCAGCGCCAGGCGCTCGAAGGCGGCCTCGATGTCGCGCACGATCTGCGGCACGTCGAAGAGCGGCGACGCGCGGCCGTGCTCCGCCAGATAGCGCTTGTACGAAGCCACGCGCGCCGGCTCGCGACCCAGCAGGATGGCGAGCCTTTCGTAGTCGGCCAGCGTCTCGGTGATGAGATCCGGCAGGCCGACGGCGCTGAGCAGGCTCCCGGCCATGCGGCTGATGTAGGTGCGGCCGGCGCGGGTGACGATGGGCGTGCCTATCCACAGCGCGTCGCTGGCCGTGGTGCCGGCGTTGAAAGGGAAGGTGTCGAGCATCAGGTCGGCCAGCGCAAAACGCGCCAGGTATTCAGCCGGCGAGACACGCGGCGCAAAGATGAGCCGCTCGCGCGCCACGTCGTGGGCGTCGGCCGCGCGCTGCATGTTGTCGCGCGCAGTGTCGTTGTCGGCCAGCAGCCACAGCACGCTGCCCGGCACGGCGGCGACGATGCGCAGCCAGGCCGAGAACATCTCGGCGGTGAACTTGTGGTTGTTGTTGAAGCTGCAGAAGACGAAGGCGCCTTCAGGCAGGCCGTAGCGGGCACGGTCGGGCCGCGGCGCCACGGCGCGCTGGCGGTCGCTGACCTGGTAGCAGTGCGGCAGGTGGATCGGCTTTTCGGTGCAGTAGGGCAGCAGTGCGGGCGGCATGACGAAGCGGTCGCTGATCATCCAGTCCACCCCCGGCACGGCCGACGTGCCAGGCAGGCCGAGGTAGCTCACCTGCACCGGTGCCGGCCGTTGCACCAGGATGCCGGGGCGCGCGCCGCTGGTGAGGCCCTGCAGGTCCACCAGCACGTCGATGCCGGCCTGCGCGATGAGCTTGGCGGCGGTGCTGTCATCCACGCCGTTCAGCCGCACCAGATGGTCCAGCGCGTGCAGGATGCGCTGGCGTTGTGGCTGCTGGGATTCTGGCGTCCAGCAGAACCCCCAGACCTCGAAGCGGCTGCGGTCGTGCAGTTCGAAGAGTTCGGGTGTCAGCAGGCCCACCGCGTGCATGTGCAAGTCACCCGACAGGTAGCCGATGCGGATGCGGCCTTGCCTTTTTGGCGTGCCGTGGTGCAGCGCGCTTGCCGAGGGCTTGGCCACTTTTTCGTGCACGAAGCGCTGTGCGGCCAGCAGTTGCAGCGCGGGGTCGTCGCTCAAGCCCATCATCGCCAGCAGCGACGTGCCCATCAGGAACTGGTTGGGCGTGACATCGCCCACCGCCAGGTCATGCGGCCAGGCGCACTGCTTCTGGCGGATGTGCAGGTAGTGCTGGATGACGTCGGGCTGCGCCGCCTTGAGTGCCAGCGACTGCGCCATCAACGCTTCGGATTCCGGATAGCGCTTCAAGGTCTCCAGCAAGCGCGCGCTGTTGTTCAGCGCGTGCAGGCCCAAGTCCAGCGGCGCAGCGGCTTCGAACACGGCGCGCCAATGTGCCAACGCGCCTGGCATGTCGCCACGCCGTTCATGCATGTGCCCCAGGTTCAGCAGCGCTGGCGCAAAGCCGGCGTGGTGCGTCAAGGCCAGTCGGTAGGCGGCCTCGGCGTCGTCGTTGCGGCCGGCGGCCGACAGCAGCGTGCCCCAGTTGAAGCAGGCGACATGGCGCAGCGGGGACGGCGTGCAGTGGATCCACGTCTCGTACAGCCGCGCAGCCGCGTCGGTCTCGCCTGCCGCCTGCAGCGCGCCGGCACGTTCCATCACCTCGGGCAGCGGCATCTGGCCACTGCGTGCCGCGGCCAGAGCGGCGGGCTCCGCGCCTGCAGGAGCAGCGGGCCTTGAGGTTGATGCGGCAATGGCGGTGTCCACTCGGCTCCCAAGTCGGCAAAGATGCCCCAGATGCTAGGCAGTGCGCCGTTGAGCGAAGGCGGCAATAGCAGGGCGCTGACCGGCCTTATCCGCGCCCTTGGAAGGCCCGCACAGCGCCCGCAGGCCCACGCACGGGCCCCGGGTACAGCCCGGTTGGCCCCGAAGGAGGAACCTGCACACCCGACCGCAACAGCGCGCCGCACGGGGCAAGCCCATCCGTGTCGGCCTCATCGGCGCCGGCAGGACGCCTTCTGTGGCCCCTTGCTGGCGCAGCACGCGGCGGCAGCGGGTGTCATCTATTCGCTGGCCTTCGGCGACCAGCCGGCGCTCATCTGCGACCGGGTGGACTGCGCACGCACTTGCGGATTTCCGGTGGTGGTGGTGGTGGCGGGCCGCGGCCACAAGTGGCTGCCGCTCTTTTGCAAATCCACACCCGATACGTTGGCCACCGCCAAGCGTGACCTGGCGGTGGGTGAAGTGCTGGACGGCGAAGGTGGCTACACGGTGTGGGGCAAGCTGCTGCCGGTGGCGACTTCGCTGTCTCTGGGTGGATCAGGTGGATTGCCCTTGGGCCTGGCGCACGGGCCGACCATCGTGCGGGCCGTGAAGAAGGGCCAGAGCCTGACCTGGGCCGATGTGTCAATGCACACCACGACGCGGGCCTTCACGCTGCGGCGTGAGAGGGAGCGGCTCTTTGCGCCGTGTTCGTGAGGGCTATTCGAACTTCGCCCCCGAATCCTTCACCACCTTTGCCCAACGCACTTTTTCGCTGCGGATGAAGTTGCCGAACTCGGTCGGTGTGCCCGGCCGCGCTTCAGCGCCGGCGGCATTCAGGCGTTCCTGCATGTCAGGCGAGGCCAGGATTTTCGTCACCACGGCATGCAACTTGTTCACCACCTCTGCCGACGTGCCGGCGGGCGCGACGATGCCCTGGAAGCTGCCCGTCTCAAAGCCCGGCAGTCCGGCTGATTCCGCAATGGTGGGGATGTCCGGCGCAGCCGCAAAACGCTTGGCGCTGGAGATCGCCAGCGCCTTCAGCTTGCCGCCCTTCACCGAAGGGTAGGTGGCCAGCATGCCGTTGAAGAGCACCTGCGCCTGGCCGGCCATCACGTCGCCGATGGCCTGCGCGCCGCCCTTGTACGGGATGTAGGTCCACTGGATGCCGGTGCGCATGGCAAAGTCGATGCCGGCCAGGTGGTTGGCCCCACCCAGGCCCGAGATGGCGAAGTTCAGCGAATTCGGTTTGGCCTTGGCGAGTGCGATCAGTTCCTTGGCGTCCTTTGCGGGCACCGACGGGTGCGCGGCCAGGATGTGCGGTGAATAGGCCACCATGACCACGGGCGCGAAGTCCTTCACCGGGTCAAACGGCAGCGCGGGAAAAACGCTGGGCGCGATGGCGAGCGAGCCGATGTCGGCGAGCAGCACGGTCATGCCGTCGGGCGGCGCCTTGGCCACGAAGTCGGCGCCCAGGTTGCCGGTGGCGCCGGGCTTGTTTTCGACCACGACCACGCTCAGACCCAGCGCTTCCGTCATCTTCGGCGCCAGCAGCCGGGCCAGGATGTCGGACGTGCCGCCGGCGGGGTAGGGCACGATGATCTTCAGCGACTTGGCCGAGAAATAGTCGGCCGGCAGATCGGCCGCGCGGGCCAGCCAGGGCGCGCTGGCGATGGCGGCGACAGCGGCGCCAGCAGCAGCGTTCAGCCACGCGCGGCGAGTGGTGTGGATCCGTTTCATGTTTTGTCTCCAGGTGCGGGGCGCACAGTATCGCGGCCAGAATGCGGGCATGCTGAAAATCCTCCTCGCGATGGCGCTGCTCCTGCTGCTGTGTGTGAGCGAGACCCACGCCGCCGACACCGTGGTCGTCGGCTCCAAGCGTTTCACCGAGAGCTACATCCTGGGTGAACTGGTGCGCCAGACGCTGGAGCAGGGCGGTGTCAAAGCCGAACACAAGCAGGGTCTGGGCAACACCGGCATCCTGGAGCAAGCCTTGTCCAGCGGCGCGGTGGATGTGTACCCGGAATACACCGGCACCATCGTCGGTGAACTGCTCAAGCGCGACCTGGCCAAGGACGGCAATCCGACGTTGGCACAGCTCAACGAATGGCTGGCCCCGCGCGGTTTGAAGGCCGGCGTGCCGCTGGGCTTCAACAACACCTATGCGCTGGCGATGCGCGACAGCGAAGCCCAGCGCCTGGGCATCAAGACCCTCAGCGACCTGGCGAAGCTGCCGGTGGCTGCCCTCAGGCTCGGCCTTTCGCATGAATTCCAGGTCCGTGCCGACGGCTGGCCGGCGCTGCAGCGCGCCTATGGCATGGCGCTGCAGCCGGGCCCCGCGCTGGACCACGGCCTGGCCTACGGCGCGATCAAGGCGGCGCAGGTCGATGTGATCGACATCTATTCCACGGACGCCAAGGTCGGCCGTTATGCGCTGCGCGTGCTGGTGGACGACCGCAAATTCTTCCCGCGCTACGACGCCGTGCTGCTGATGCGCGCGGCGGTGGACGCCGCGCCGCTGCAGAAGCTGGCCGGCCGCATCGATGAAGCGGCGATGATCGCGCTCAACGCGCAGGTGGAGCTGGATGGCCAGAGCTTTGCCGAGGTTGCCAAGCGCTTTCTGGCCGGCGGTGCGGCGCCAGCCGCCGCGCGGCAGAGCTTCTTCGACCGCCTCTTCGCGCCCGACCTGCCGCGGCTGCTGGCGCAGCACCTGGCGCTGGTGTTCGGGTCGGTGCTGCTGGCGTTGATCGTCGGCATTCCGCTGGGCATCTGGGCCTGGGCGCAGCCGCGCTGGTCTGGCGTGGTGCTGGGCGCCGTGGGCGTGCTGCAGACGATCCCGTCGCTGGCCTTGCTGGCCTTCCTGATTGCGCTGATGGGGGCCATCGGTTTCTGGCCGGCGCTGGTGGCGCTCTTTGTCTATGCGCTGCTGCCCATCGTGCGCAACACGCACACGGGGCTGGCCGGCGTGCCGACGGGTCTGACACTGGCCAGCCGGGCGCTGGGCCTGACGCCGCAGCAAACGCTGTGGTCGGTGCAGCTGCCCTTGGCGCGGCCCGTGCTTCTGGCGGGCGTGAAGACTGCCGCCGTCATCAACGTCGGCACGGCCACGATGGCGGCCTTCATTGGCGCAGGTGGGCTCGGTGAACGCATCGTCTCGGGCCTGGCCGTGAACGACAGCGCCGCCATGCTGGCGGGTGCCTTGCCGGCGGCGGTGCTGGCGCTGCTGGTGCAGTGGGTCTTCGACTGGATCGAGCGCAGGTCCAGCCCGGGCACCGGCACCTGACCATCGCCTGATCCCGGTTCAGCGCGAGCGCCATTCCGCAGTCCACAAGCGCTGCAACTCTTTCGCCACCTCGGGCGGCGGATCGCCGATCAACGTCGTGCGGCCTTTCTGAAAGACGAGCCCGTGCAGCACGCCGGGTTTGGGCGTCCACAACACGAGCATGTTGTGGTCGGCGCAGTCGTGCGGCTTGCAGGTGGCGGCCAGTGCAAAGTCGTTGCCCGCCACTTTGACCTTGCGCAGCTCCGGCGCCGGGCCTTCCAGGCGCGCCAGCCAGCGTTCCTTCGCCAGCGGCCCCAGCGCCTGCAGGTAGGCGGCCTTGAAACGGGCGTCGCGCAGCAGGTCAGACGCGCCCAGACGCGCTTCGACAGGGGCGCCGGGCAGGGCATTGCGATTGGGGTCGCAGTGGCGCATCTGCAGGCCCACCACGCCCGGGCCCAGCGGTGCCAGCGACTTGTCGCTGCCGTCGATGCGCACGAACAGGCCCTTGGCGTTGTGGCTCAGCACCAGCACCACGCCGTCGCCACCCTTGACCTCGCCGCGCACGACAGCCAGAAAATCAGGCACCGGCGCGCCAGCGGGTGGTGTCTTGGACACCGTCAGGCGGTTGGCCTTGACGGCCACGCCGCCCTTCTCGACGTCCAGCACGTCACCGTAAAGCCGCACCATCACCTGGCTGCGATCGGCGCAAGCGTTTGAATAGACGCCGCCCACACGGCGGTCGGTGGCGGGGTCCAGCGCGGCCCGGGCCGGCACCGTTGTGAGCAGTGTGGCGAGCAGTGTGGCCGCGATGCACAAAGCCGCAGCCACCGCGCGATTGCAAAGACCCATGGCGCCTCTCCAAAGCTTGGTTGTCCTGCGGCAAGTGTGGGCCAGCGCAGAGCTTGAGACAATCCGTGCCTCAGGAGAAAACAGCCCGTGACCCACATTCTTCAAAACCTCCCCAGCGGCCAGCGCGTCGGCATCGCCTTTTCAGGCGGCCTCGACACGTCCGCCGCCGTGCACTGGATGCGCGCCAAGGGCGCCATTCCCTGCGCCTACACCGCCAACCTGGGCCAGCCCGACGAGAGCGACTACGACGAGATTCCGCGCAAGGCGCTGGCCTACGGTGCCGACATCGCGCGCCTGGTGGATTGCCGCGCGCAGCTGGTGGCCGAGGGCATTGCGGCCATCCAGTGCAGCGCCTTTCACATCAGCACCGGTGGCGCGACCTACTTCAACACCACGCCGCTGGGCCGTGCCGTCACCGGCACCGCACTCGTGGTGGCGATGCGCGAAGACGGCGTCAACATCTGGGGTGACGGCAGCACCTACAAGGGCAACGACATCGAGCGCTTCTACCGTTACGGCCTGCTGGCCAACCCGTCGCTGAAGATCTACAAGCCGTGGCTCGACCAGCTCTTCATCGACGAACTCGGTGGCCGCAAGGAGATGAGCGAATACCTCTTGGCCGCCGGCTTCGACTACAAGATGAGCGTCGAAAAGGCCTACAGCACCGACAGCAACATGCTCGGCGCGACGCACGAGGCCAAGGACCTGGAGTTTCTGAATTCCGGCATGCACATCGTCAAGCCGATCATGGGCGTGGCCTTCTGGCGTGACGACGTGGCGGTGAAAGCCGAAACGGTCAGCGTGCGTTTCGAAGAAGGCATGCCGGTGGCGCTGAACGGCGTCACGTTCGCCAGCAGCGTGGCGCTCTTCGAAGAAGCCAACCGCATCGGCGGACGGCACGGCCTCGGGATGTGCGACCAGATCGAAAACCGCATCATCGAAGCCAAGAGCCGGGGCATCTACGAAGCACCCGGCATGGCGCTGCTGCACATCGCGTACGAGCGGCTCGTCACCGGCGTCCACAACGAAGACACCATCGGTCAGTACCGCGCCAACGGCCGCGTGCTGGGCAAGTTGCTGTATCAGGGCCGCTGGTTCGACCCGCAGTGCTTGATGCTGCGCGAAACCGCGCAGCGCTGGGTGGCGCGTGCCATCACCGGTGAAGTGACGCTGGAATTGCGCCGTGGCAACGACTACAGCCTGCTCAACACCGAGAGCCCGAACCTGACCTACCACCCGGACCGTCTGACGATGGAGAAGGGCGCAGGCGCCTTCACCCCCGCAGACCGAATCGGGCAGCTGACGATGCGAAACCTGGACATCGAGGACACACGCGGCAAGCTCGGCATCTATTCGAAAGTGGGCTTGTTGGGCAGCGACAGCCAGATTCCGCTGCTGTCGGACGGGGTCTGAGGGGTCGGACGACTTCGAACTAGGGGCTCGGCAGGCGCCGATGTCATGTTTGTCTGCTGAATTCCGGTTCAGTGCACAGGCGGCCCTTGTGGGGCTGCCGGTCACTCGCGAGGAGCCCTTCATGAAACTGCATCCCCTTGCCTGCGCCGCGTTGATGGCGGCCCTCTTGCCGGTAACGGCCGTGCGCGCCGATGTGTTGGTGGAGAACCTGCTGCAGACGCAGCGCGGCACTTCGGACATCGACAGCAGCTTGTGGGCTGCACAGTCGTTCGTCACGGCCGCTGAGGCGGTTAACTTGCAGAGCATCGAACTCTGGCTCGGTCAGCGCGTGGGTGACCCGCTCATCACCGCCGAACTGCGCGCCGACAGCGCCAGCGGTCCGGCCGCGACACTGGCCACTTTCGGCCTCCCGCTGCTGGGCGTTGGCGCGCCGCAGATCGAGTTGCTGCCTGCTGTGCCGCAGCTTCAGTTGGCGGCAGGCACCACGTACTGGATCGTGCTGGGCGTGCCCGGCGCAGGGTCCTTCGGCTGGACCTACGCCGAGGGCAACAACCAGGCCGGCCCCGGCACGCTGGGGAACTTCAGCTATTCCACCGACGGTGGCGGCAACTGGGTCAATTTCGGCGCCGACAACCCCTACCTGGTGCGCGTCAACGTCAGCGCGGTGCCCGAGCCTGCCACCGCCGCGACGATGTTCGTTGGCATGGCGCTGCTGCTGGCCCTGCGCCGCCGCCGGCGCGCTTGATGGCGAGGGACATTCAGCCTCTCCGCCTCTCAGGCCTTCTGCAGCAGCGGGTTGACCACCCGCAGCGCCGGGAAGCGCCCGAAGTCGCGGTCTGCCGACCAGAGTTCGCGCACGCCATGCTGAAGGCATAGTGCAGCAATGCGTGCGTCGTGCACCGCAGGTCCCGCGATACGGCCTTGCTGCAGCAGTGGCCGCAAGGCTGGCCAGTGGCCTTCGGTCTCGGCCAGCAGAACCAGGCTCGGGCTTTCGAGCCAGGCGTCGATCTGGTCGAGGACACGCGCAGCGGGTGTTGGCGGGTTGTAGATGCGGGCATGGGTGGCGATGGAAAAAAACTCGTGCACGCAGGGCCAGGGAATCGCCCACGGTGTGCGGCCCTCGGAACAGGCCGCCAAGCAGGCAGCGGCGGCTTCATGAAAGGGTGAATCCTCGCGGTGCGCATAGACCAGGACGTTGGTGTCGATGGCGATCACGCGCCGTGGTCCTCGTAGGCGAGTTTGCGGATCTGCTCCCAGGGCTGGTCTTGCAATTCGCTGCGCAGGCCCTTGCCCTTGAATGAAGCACGCCGCAGGGCAAAGGGTGGGTGGCGCGCGCGGCGTTCGCGGAGAACCTGGCGCAGTCCGGCTTCGACCAGTGCCTTCAAGGTCGTGCCTTCGCGGGCGGCGGCCTGTTTGGCTTCTGCCAGAAGCTGATCGGCAATATCAATGGTTGACTTCATATGGGTACCCATATCGGTGATGCTAGGCGCTAGTCTATCGGTTTCCTCGCGGGTGGCGTTCTCTGCATTTCATCAGCATGCGCGCAACGCCCCGGCAGCGCGCAGTTGCCCCACCTCGATGCCGTTCCAATTCTTCAGCGTCACGTCGCTGAAGGCGTGCATGAACGCGGCGTCGGCGTCGTCCAGCGGCAGCAGTTTCGCTATCACCGCAGCCATCACCACTTCGCAGGCGCGTGCGTTGTTGCCGTCGTCCATCTTGATGGCCACGCCCAGGCCCAGTTCGGGCAGCGCCGCGCAGTACACGCCTTCGGCGCCGACCTTGCAGAAGACGCGTGCGCCCAGGCGCTCCATCACGCGTGAATCGAAGCGGCCGCTGCCGGCGACCATGTACGGTGCCGCAGCCACCGCGGCGCGCAGGCGTGTGGCGGCGCGCTGGTGTTCAGGCTTGAGGCCCACGCCCGTGCCCACACGGGCAAAGGCATGCGCCAGGTGCTGCAGCGGCACGGCGTAGGTGGGGATGCTGCAGCCGTCGGTGCCCATTGCGGTGCGTGCCAGGTCGTAGCCCGTGGTGGCCTGCAGCGACGCCGTCACCTCGCGCATCACCGGGTGGTCGGGACGGATGTAGCCACGCAGGAAGGCGCGCCGGTCCTGGCCTTCGGCCGCGCTTTCAGACATCCAGCAGCCCAGGCAGACGAAGCCCGCGTGTTTGCCCGAACAGTTGTTGTGCAGCGCGGTTGGCGCCTGGCCGGCCGCCGCCATGGCCTTGATGGCGCCGTCGTGGTACGGCCAGTGGGCGCCGCATTCCAGCGCAGCGGCGTCCACGCCGGCCCTGGCCAGCATCGCGGCCGCGGTCTGCGCGTGGCGCGGCTCGCCGCCGTGTGAGGCGCAGGCCAGCGCCAGTTCTTCGTCGCTCAACTGCCAACGCTCGGCCGCCCCGCTGGCCACCAGCGGCAGCGCCTGCAGGACCTTGATGGCGCTGCGCGGAAAGATGGGCCGGCGAATGTCGCCCCACTGCGTGTGCACGCTGCCATCGGCGTCCACCACCGCGAGCGCGCCGCGATGTTCGGATTCAACGATGCCGCCGCGCAGGGCATGCACCAGGGTGGGGTTGGCTGTGGTGTGGGTGCTCATCGGCAGGACTGTAGCGGTGGCGGGCCGCGCCCGGTCTCCTGCATGCGGGCAGGGTGCAAGTCAGAACAGGTGCGGAAAACTGCCTCTATTTGGCGGGCCTCAAGAGGCCGCTGCATGCCACGCTTGCGACGCGGTTTGGTGGGTGCTTCGACGGAGGACGGCGGCATGGGCAGCAAGACGTGGCGAGGTTTTTTGTTGCTGGCGCTTGTTGGGCTTCTAGCAGGCCTTGCAACCGACGAGGCCGATGCGGTTGACTTGTCCGCCACCGAACGCGCCTGGCTCGAAGCCGCGCTGCCGGTGCTGCAGTTTGCGCGCCGAGAGGGCTTGCCGGTGGACATCATCGTGCAGCCGCAGCCCACGCCGGGTGAAACGCCGCTGGGCATGGCCTTTGTGGCCGGCCGCTGCAAGCTGGTGCTGTCGATGCGCGGCAACCCCGAAGCGCAGGCCACGCTGGACCGCATCGACCCCGGGCTTCGCCCCATTGTGGTTGAAGCAATAGCCGCGCATGAGCTGGGCCACTGCTGGCGCCACGTCACGCAGCGTTGGGGCGCGCTGCCCGCCGGCTTGCATGACGCGACCTCCTGGCTTGCGGTCAGCACAGCGCAGGCTGACTTGCTCAAGGACATGTGGCGAACGCGCCGCGAAGAAGGCTTTGCCGACCTGGTGGGCCTGGCCTGGACCCGCATGCACCACCCCACACGCTATGCCGAGGTGCACGCCTGGCATGTGCGCCTGCGCGCCGACCAGGAACTGGAGACCGGCCCCCACGACACCCGGGCCTGGGTGTTGCTGGCAGCTGACCCGTCACGCTTCAAAGCCGGTGTGCCGCTTTTCGACCAGGTGCACTCTCTCTGGGTGGCCGGCATCCTGGCGCCTGCAGTGCCTGGCGTGGCCTCGCTGCGCACTGCCACGTTGGCGCAGGCCGTGGTGGACCGGCCCGACGCAGTGCATCCGCTGCCGCTGCTGCACGATTGAAGCGTTCAGCGGGCTGAAGGCAGCGAATCGCGCGCCAGGGCCCGCCTGACGACGGCAGGGCAGAATCGGCTGATGCCCCTGTCCGCCCTGGCACTTGTGCTGCTGGCCGCCCTGCTGCACGCAAGCTGGAACATCGTGGCCAAGCGCGCCGGCGGCGACCATCGCTTCACTCTCATCACCAGCCTCTTCACGTCGGTGCTCTGGTTGCCCGCCGGCCTGTGGTTTGGCTGGCAGGAACTGCCGCGCTTTGGCTGGACGGAATGGGCCGTGGTCAGCGCCAGCGCGCTGGTGCACCTGCTTTACTTCAATTCCTTGCTCACCGGCTACCGCGTGGCAGACCTGACGGTGGTCTATCCGCTGGCGCGCGGCAGCGGGCCCTTGCTGACGGCCGCCGCCGCCGTGCTGCTGCTGGGCGAAAGCCTGAGCCTGCCTGGCGCGGCCGGCGTGCTGGCGGTGTGTGGCGGTGTGTGGCGGCATCTTCCTCATCGCCGGCGGGCCCGCGCTGTGGCGTCACACGGCCAGCCCGCAGCAGCGGGCACGCACCCGCGCTGGCGTGCGCTGGGGGCTGCTGACGGGCGCGCTGATCGCGTGTTATTCGGTCATCGACGGCTACGCCATCAAGGTGCTGGCCATCGGCCCGGTGCTCTTCGACTACCTGTGCAACCTGCTGCGCGTGCCGCTGCAATTGCCCACGCTGCTGCGCAACCGCCAGGGCCTGAAAGAAGCCCTGCGTGCGCAGTGGAAGCACGCGCTCGTCGTCTCCACACTGGGGCCGCTGGCCTACATCCTGGTGCTGTACGCGCTGCAGTTGGCGCCGCTGTCGCACGTGGCGCCCGCGCGTGAGCTGAGCATGCTGGTGGCGGCGCTGCTGGGCGGCAGGCTGCTGGGTGAGAGTGACCGCGGCCTGCGGCTCCTGGGGGCGGTCTGCATGGCAGCCGGGGTCATCGCGCTCGCCTGGGGATGATTTTGAGCACGAACATGAAAGCAGCGACAGCATGACGGTTGAAATGTGGGGCATCGACTTCAGCAGTGCGCCCAGCGCGAAGAAGCCCATCGTGGTGGCACGCGGCGTGCTGGTCGGGGCGGTGCTGCGCCTGCAGCGGCTGGACCCGCTGACGAAGCTGTCGGACTTTGAAACGTTGCTGGCCGCGCCCGGGCCGTGGCTGGGTGCCTTCGACTTCCCCTTCGGCCTGCCACGCGCCTTTGTGCGGGCGCAAGGGCTCGGTGACACGGCGCAGGCCGTGATCAGCGGGCTGCAGGCGCGCTGCCCGACGCGCATGGCCTTTCGTGCGCTGGTGGACACCTGGGGCAACACGCAGCCCGCCGGCCTGCGCCTGCTGCATCGCATGACGGACAGTGCGATGCCGGGGCTCAGTTCCACCAGCCCCTTGCAGACGCGGTACGTGCCGGTGGGCTTCATGTACTACGAAGGTTTTTCGCGCCTGCTGGCAGCGGGCGTCAACGTGCCGGCGCTGCACGCAGGCGACGCGGCACGCACCGCGCTGGAAGGCTATCCGGGCCTGCTGGCCTATGAACTGGTCGGCCGCCGTTCGTACAAGAACGACGACTCTGCAGAACGCCTGCTGGCACGCAAGGACATCCTCGAAGCGCTGGAACAGGGCCGCACACGCCTGAAGCTGCGGCTGAAGCTCACACCCGCGCAAGCTGGCGCGCTGGTGGCCGACATCAGTGGCGACAGGCTCGACGCCGTGCTCTGCATGGCGCAGGCGGCATGGGCCAGCCAGCAACCGCGCTGGGGACAGCCGAAACAGGTGGACCCGGTGGAGGGCTGGATCACGACGGCTTGACCGCCGTTTGGGTCGGCACCGGTGGCGGCGCATGCGAGAGCCTCGGCGGCTGTGGAAACATCGGCCGATGACCCACGACGCGCTTGAAGCCTGGTTTGCTGCCCGCGGGTGGTCGCCCTTCGCCTTTCAGCGCGACGTCTGGGCCGCCATGGCCGCCGGCCGCAGTGGCCTGCTGCATGCCACCACCGGCAGCGGCAAGACCTTGGCGGTTTGGCTGGGTGCCCTGCAGCGTGCGCAGTCCGCACAAGGCCTGCAAGTCTTGTGGCTCACGCCCATGCGCGCCTTGGCCGCCGACACCACCAAGGCGCTGCAAGACCCGCTGCCTGTGCTGATGTCGCCTCTGAAGCCAGCCTGGGCGGTGGGCCAGCGCACCGGCGACACGCCCAGCGCTGAACGCGCGCGGCAGGACAGGCGCCTGCCCGCTGCGCTGGTCACCACGCCCGAATCCCTGAGCCTGATGCTGACGCGCGACAGCGTGCGCACGCAACTGGGTGACGTGCACACCGTCATCGTCGATGAATGGCACGAACTCATCGGCAGCAAGCGCGGCGTGCAGGTGCAGTTGGCTCTGGCGCGGCTGCGTCGCTGGAACCCGGGCCTGGTGGTGTGGGGCTTGAGCGCCACCATCGGCAATCTGCATGAAGCCATGGCCACGCTGGTCGGCCCGGGTGGCCAGCTGGTGCAAGGCCGCAGTGACAAACAACTGTCCATCGACACCCTGCTGCCCCATGACCCGGGCCGCTTCTCATGGGGTGGCCACCTGGGCGCGCAGATGCTGCAGCCGGTGGTGTCGGAAATCGACGCCGGTCAGACCACGCTCGTCTTCACCAACACCCGCAGCCAGGCCGAGATCTGGTATCAGCTGCTGCTGCAGGCCCGGCCCGACTGGGCTGGCGTGGTGGCGCTGCACCACGGGTCGCTGGACCGCAAGGTGCGCGAATGGGTGGAGGCCGGGCTGAAGCAAGGCACGCTGAAGGCGGTGGTGGCCACGTCGAGCCTGGACCTGGGCGTGGACTTCCTGCCGGTGGAACGGGTGCTGCAGATCGGCAGTGCCAAGGGCGTCGCGCGGCTGCTGCAACGGGCGGGCCGCAGTGGCCACGCCCCGGGCCGCACCAGCCGCGTCACGCTGGTGCCCACCCACACGCTGGAACTGGTGGAAGCCGCCGCCGCGCGGCGTGCGGCACTGGCCGGGCGTGTGGAGTCCCGCGTGTCGCCCGACAAACCGCTGGACGTGTTGGTGCAGCACCTGGTGACGGTGGCGCTGGGTGGCGGCTTCGACGCCGAAGAGCTGTACAGCGAAGTGAGTGGCAGCCACGCCTATCGCAGCCTGACCCGAGAAGAATTCGACTGGGCGCTGGCCTTTGTGGAGCGGGGCGGCGACAGCCTCACGGCCTACCCCGAATACCACCGCGTGCAGTGGCAGGACGGGCTGTGGCGGGTGCCCGACCGAGGCGTTGCCAAGCGCCACCGTTTGCAGGTGGGCACCATCGTCAGCGACGCGATGATGGCGGTCAAGTGGGTCAGCGGCGGCACCATCGGTACGGTGGAGGAAGGCTTCATCGCCCGCCTGAACAAGGGCGACTGTTTCGTCTTCGCCGGCCGGGTGCTCGAATTCGTGCGCACCCACGAGATGTCAGCACAGGTGCGGCTGGCGCGCAAAGTGAGGGGCGTGGTGCCGTCGTGGGCGGGCGGCAAGATGCCGCTGTCCAGCGAGATGGCTGCGTCGGTGCTGACGCTGCTGGATGAAGCCGCGCAGGGCGACTTTTCGGAACCCGAGATGCAGGCGGCGATGCCGATGCTGCAGGCGCAGGCCCGGCTGTCGAAACTGCCGCGACAAGGCACCCTGCTCGTCGAAGAGCTGCGCACCCGCGAAGGCCACCACCTGTTCATCTACCCCTTCGCCGGGCGCAACGTGCACATCGGCCTGGCGCAGCTGCTGGCCTGGCGTTTGGCGCAGGGTGCGCCCAACACCTTTTCGCTCAGCATCAACGACTATGGCCTGGAGATCCTGGCCGCCACCGACCTGGGGCCTGATGCCGCGCAGCGGCCGGGGCTCTTTGACAGCCAGACCTTGCTGGTCGATGTGCTGGCCAGCCTCAATTCAGGCCAGCTGGCGCAGCGCCGCTTTCGCGAGATCGCCCGCGTCGCGGGGCTCGTCTTCGGCGGCTACCCCGGCGCGCCAAAGAGCCTGCGCCAACTGCAAGCCTCCAGCAGCCTTTTCTTCGAAGTCTTCCGCAAGTACGACGCTGCCAACCGCCTGCTGGGTCAGGCGGATAGCGAAGTCCTGTCGCAAGAGCTGGAACTGTCGCGCCTGGCCGCCACGCTGCAGACGCTCGCGGCACTGCCGCAGACCCGCGTGGCGCTCGTGGCCCCCAGCCCTTTTGCGCTGCCGCTGATGGTGGACCGCCTGCGCGAGCAGCTGTCCACCGAAAAGCTGAAGGACCGGCTCGACCGCCTGCTGGCCGACAGCGAGGCGGCGCTGCAGGCACTGCCCCCGGCGGCGCGTCGGCGGCGCCGGGTGTCGCCGGGCTGATCAGGCTGACCGGGCGTTTGTCCGACAGACGACCGCGTGGCTGGCCTATGCCAGTGGCGGCCGGCCTTGGCGACAGTAGCGGCTCGACCAACCGCATCAGAAAGCTGAGACCATGACTTTCAAGACCACTCTGATTTGCGCCTTTGCGTTGACCACGCTGACGGCCATGGCTGCGACGGGCGCGCACGCTCAAACCACCCGTGCTGCCGTCAAGGCCGAAGCAGCCGGAGCGGCAGCCAGCAGCCCGAGCGGAGAGTTCAGCACGGCGAATCAGGACAGGGGTACGAAGCCAAGGGCGTCCACCACCACGCGTGCCGCTGTCAAGGCCGAAACCCAGGTCGCGCGCGACAAGGGCGAAATCGCCACGGGCCAACAGAACACACCGCGCCAAGGCAATAAGCCAGCCCCGACGATGACTTCCAACAAGACGCGCGCTGAGGTGCGGGGAGAAGCAGCGTCCGCCAACAAGGCCGGCGTCTCGCGCGGCGGCCAGAAGCCCAACGCGGGCAACATTGCTGGCGCCAAGCCTTGAACCCCGGGTAAAGCCGGGCGCCGCAAGGGGGCGCACGAGACGCAAATCCAGCTAGGATTTGTGCATGAACCCTTTTCACGCGGCCCGCAACCGCTGGCCCGCCTTGGCGGGTCAGCGGTCTTTTTTACTGCCACTTTCAGTTCCACTTTCGCAGCCCGTTTCACATGCGCCTTCGCTGCGCGTTGCCCGCTGCTTCGGAGTCTTTTTCCTGACTTGCACTTCGCTCGCGACTGTCGCTTCCGCGCAGTCAGCCGGGCCGCACCGTCAGAAGGGCGTGCAGATCGTCCAGGGCATCGTGAGCAAGGTCACTGACGGCGACAGCCTCTGGCTGACACCTGCCGGCAAGGCACCGCTTGAAGTGCGGTTGCGCGACATCGACGCGCCGGAATCATGCCAACCGTGGGGCAACGAAGCGCGCGCCGCGCTGGCGGCGCTGGCATTGAACAAGGTGTCCACGCTGCAGATCAGCGGCCGCGACAGTTATGGCCGCACGCTGGGTGTGCTGATGATCGACGACCTCAACGTCGGCAAATTCCTGGTGGAAAACGGTCATGCCTGGAGCACGCGCAGCCGTTGGGACCAAGGGCCGCTGGTGAAGCAGGAAAAGATGGCGCGTGCGCTGTCACGCGGTCTGCACGGCACGCCCGGTGCGCTGCAACCGTCGGCGTATCGGCGCTTGCATGGCAAATGCGATGCCACGGCTTCTGCGCAGGCCACACCCGCTGTGCCGCCGCCTTCGGCGGTCAAGCGCTGAGGGTCTCTTTCACAGCGGCTTTCAAAGCGGCTTTCAAAGCGGCTTTCACAACAGCTTTCACTGCCGTTTTCACTGCAGTTTTCACTTCACCCGCACCCACCGCAGTTCCATCGCGTCGTTGGGCCACTGCACTGCCGTCACCTTCTTCGCCATCGCCCAGGTCAATGTGCGCCGGTACAGCGGCACGAAGGGCAGGTCTTCGGCGACCATGCGCAGCACGGTGGTGACCAGCGCGCGACGGCGGGTCAGGTCGGGTTCGGTGCGGATGTTGTCGATCAGCGTGTCGAGCATCGGGTTGCTGTAGCGGCCGGCGTTGAAGGTGCCAAAGCCGCTCTTGTCATGGCTGCGGAACAGGCCGTTGAGCGAATTCCAGGCGTCGGGCGTGGCCGTCCAGCCGAACTCGACGAAGCTGGCCGTGCCCTGGGTGAGCTTGGGGAAGAAGGTGTTCGTCGGACTCGACCGCAGCGTGGTGCGGATGCCCACCTGCGTCAGCATCGCCGCCACCGCCTGGCAAACGTTCTCGCGCCAAGCGACGTTCACACAATCCAGCGTGATGCTGAAGCCGTTGGGGTAACCGGCTTCGCCCAGCAATTGCCGCGCGCGGGCCGGGTCGTAGGGCAGGCGCTTGTCGAGCTCAGCCGGTGAGCCATCCACCAGCGGGCTCAGGAAGGCACCCGTGGGCACCGCCTGGCCGCGCAGCACCTTGTCCACGATCAGCGGCACGTTGATGGCCTGGTAAACGGCCCTGCGCACGCGCAGGTCCTTGAAGGGGTTGCGGCCCTTGACGTCGCTGTCCTGCAGTTCTTCACGCGTCTGGTCGAAGGTGAGGTACTGCTGGCCGATGTCGGCAGTCTGCTGCAGGCTGATGCGCGGGTCGGCCTTCAGGCGCAGGATGTCCTGGTAGGGCGGGTCCAGCACCAGGTCCACTTCGCCGCTGGCCAGCGCGGCCAGGCGCGTCGCGTCAGACTTGATGGTGACGAAGTGGACCTGGTCCAGGTTGCCGCTGCGTTTGTCGCCCCACCCCCACCAGCCCGCATGGCGCTTGAGCACCGTGCGCACATCGGGTTCATAACGCTCCAACTTCATGGGGCCGGTGCCGTTGGCGGCGCGCACGGCATAGGTTTCCTGCTTGGCGTTGAAGTCCTGTGGCTTGGCGACGCCATGCTTGTCGCACCAGGCCTTGTTCATGATGGCGATGTACTGCAGCTTTTCAGGCAACACCGCGTCGGGCGCCTCCAGCTGCACTTCGATCGTCAGCACATCGACCTTGCGGATGCTGGTGACGCCCTTGAGCTGGAAGGCGCGCTGCGAAGGCGCTGTCAGCGCCCGTTCCAGCGAGAAGACGGCGTCGTCGGCGGTGAAGGGCGCGCCGTCGTGAAAGCTGACGCCGGGCCGCAGGCGAAAGCGCCACACCGTGGGCGCCACCATCTGCCAGGTCAGCGCGAGTGCGGGTTCGATCTTGAAACTTTCGTCGCGGCCCACCAGCGAGTCGTGGATCTGGAAGGCCAGCCGTGAGTGGTAGAGCAGGGCGATGGCATGCGGGTCCATCGTCTGCGGGTCGAAGGCCGAAGCGACGCGCAGCGTGGCGCGCGCTTCGACGGGTTGGGCCCAGGCGGGCAGCGCCAGGCACAAGTGCAGACAAAGGCACAGGGTGAGCAGCGGCGCTTTCATCGCACGCCGCGCGCCTGGCGGCAGGCATGCAAGAAGTCCTGCAGGATCGGCCTGTCGTCCAGCGTCGCCGGGTCACCCGGACGGTGAAATTCCGGGTGCCATTGCACACCCGCCACAAAGCCCGGGCCGACGCGACGGACGGCTTCCACCGTGCCGTCGTCGGGGCAGCGCGCTTCCACCATGAAGCCGTCCGCCAGGTCCTTGATGCCCTGGTGGTGGATGCTGTTGGTGGTGGCGCGTGCCGTGCCCGGATAGAGCGACGCGAGGTGCGTGCCCGGCACAAATTCGACGCTGTGGAAATGGTCTTCGTACTTGCCCAGCATGCGGTGGTCCAGCGCGCCCGGGCGTTGGGTGCTGATGTCCTGCAGCAACGTGCCGCCGTAGGTGACATTGAGCAGTTGCAGCCCGCGGCAGATGCCGAACACCGGCTTGCCAGCGGCGACGAAGGCGCGGATCAGTTCCATCTCATAGAGGTCGCGCACGCGGTCGCCATGCCAGTCGGCGTGCAGCGGCTCTTCACCGTAGTGCTGCGGCGCCACGTCGTTGCCGCCCTGCAGCACCAGGCCGTCCAGCGCCTGCGCGTAGTGGTTCAGGTCGATGTCGCTGCGCAGCACGATGCTGCCCGTCGTCACCGCCGGCACCATCACCGCCATCGCGCCACCCGACAGCACCCAATGCGCGGCAGACTGTTCCAGGTAGTGCAACGTCTTGGTCCAGACGCCCGGCAGTTCAACGCCGGCTGAACCGGGGGTGTAGATGCGTGCCGACAGGCCTATTAGCAGCGGTGAAGGCAGCGGTGAAGGCAGCGGTGAAGGCAGCGGTGAAGGCAGCGGTGAAGGCTGTGGTGAAGGCAAGGGAGGTTCCATGCGCCGATTGTCGGCCGGCTCAGCGCGCCGGGCGGACGCGGTAGAGCGCGTTGTTGCGGTCGGCGCTGAAGTAGATGGTGCCGTCTGCCGCCACGTCCACGCCCGTGGGCACGTAGGGTGGGGGCAGGCCGGGGCCGGCCGGCAGGCCGATGGGCAGCTTGTCGGCAACCGTGCGCCGGGTGCCGGTCCGCAGGTTGATCTCGGTCAGTTTGGCGGCCGCCGTCTCGGCGACGATGAAGGTGCCCCACGGCGTCTGCGCCAGGCCTTCGGGCAGGGCCAGGCCGGCGGCCACCACCGTCTTGGCGCCGTCCACCAGGTTGATGCGCAGCAGGTTGCCGGCGGCTTCGGTGACGTACAGCGCGCCGTCGGCGCCCAGCACCATCTGCACCGGGCCACTGATGCCGCTGGCCACCACCGTGCGCGTGGCAAATGCCGGCCCGCTGGCGCGGGTGATGCTGCCCGTGGCCAGCTCAGCCACCAGCAGGCTGCCGTCGGCCATGGGGATGGTGTCGTAGGGCGCCTTCCAGCCGTGCAGCATGTGCAGCGTCTTCATCGTCGTGCGGTCCAGCACCTGCACACTGCCGGTAAACCAGGACGTTAGCGTGATTAGCTTGTCGCCGACACCCACGGCAAAGGGGTACTCCATGTCACTGGCCTGCATGCGCTTGACATCGGAAACGGCGCCGGTAGCCACGTCCACCTTGCGAAAGGCAAAGAGGTCGGCCACCCACAAGGTGTTGCCGCTGAGCTTGATGCCGCCCGGCACCGCGAGCTTGCCGCTGGTGAGCGTGCGCGTGGCGCCAGTAGTGGGGTTGACCGCGTCGATGGCGTTGTCGGCCATGTTGCTGACGTAGACGGTGCCGTCGGGCGCGATGGCCAGGTTGTCGATGGCCGTCTTGAGTTGCGTGAAGACCGACTTCTTGCCGCTGGCCAGATCGACATGGCTGAGTTCGCCGGTGGCGGTGTCGATGACCCAGAGGTTGCCCTTGCCGTCCAGGTTGGCTGCGGCCGGTGTCTTGAATTCCTTGTTGATGACGGTGATGGCGCCATTCGCTGGGTCCACCTTGACGACGCTGTTCTTGAACCACAGCGGGCCATAGATGAAACCGTCGGGGCCGACTTCAAAACCGTTCAGGCCGCCCAGGTCCTTGGCGATCAGCCGCGGCGGCTTGATGCCGGCCACGTCCAGCTCCCACAGTGCGTCGCCCAGGAAGACCTGGCTTGCGTAGAGCTTGCCGTTCTTGCGGTCGAAGTCCAGTGAATTCAGCCCGGCAAGGTCCTTGGCCAACACGCGCATCGGCGCCGCATCATTCTCGCGGTAGCGCACCATGCCCATCAGGTAGTTGGTCCAGGCCATTTCGCCCTTGGGGCCGATGGCGATGTCGTCGGCCTGGCCTTCAGGGCCACCCACCAGCACGGTGGCGGCGCCGGTGTTTCGGTCCACCTGCCAGATGGCATTGCCCACCACGCTGCCGGCCAGCAGCCGGCCCTGCAGGTCCACCGCCAGGCCATGCACGCCGGTGAAGCTGCTGGGTGCCACCAACACCTCGGGTGTGGACCAGCCAGCGGGCGCGGACAGCGGTGGCGTGGTGCAGGCGGCCACGACGCAGGTGACGACGCCGATCAACAGGGTCCAGGCTTGGCGCACGGCGGTCTCCGGGTGCACAGGGGGAGACGACTCTACGCCGTGGCCGCGGGCGACGGGCTACGGGCTTGCACCCGGTTTTGTGACGCCTCGTTGCGGCTCAGTCACCGCCCAGCTCACCGTCGTTGTCGTCGTCGGCGCGGGCTCTTTTCACCCGCTGCGCCAGCTTGTCGGCCAGCGGCGCCATGTCCTGCACGACGGCCGTCGGTGGCGCGGTGACCGCCACGTGCAATGCCGACAAGGGCAGCGTGCTCATGTAGGCCGGCCGGCTGTAGCGGTCGGTGGCGCGCTGGGTCAGCGTCAGCGAGATCGCGGCGCCCACCAGGGCTGTGGACGCCACCACCGCCGTGACGATGCGGCCTGACAGCGGCAGCACCTGCGTCAGGTGCGAACGCAGCATCAACACCGCCAGCAGCACCTGCAGCGGCACGGCCAGGCGCCATAGCCAGGGCCACGCCAGCGTGGCGCCGAGCGCGGGCAACACCACGTCCACCGCTTCGATCGCCAGCAGCCACGGCAGCATGATGCGCAGGTGGCCCATGAAGTCAAAGCGGTGCTGGAACAACTTGGACGCCAGCGCCCAGGCGCCGCACCAGCCCGCCAGCGCCAGCGGCAGGCCGACGGCCGCGGGCAGCCAGGCGGTGGCGTCGGCGCCGGGGTCCAGCGACATCCAGTGGTCGGCCAGCGCCAGCAGCATCACCAGCAAGCCTGCCACCAGCGGCGGCGCCATCTGCGCGCGGCCCCCTGCCGGCAGCGCGCGTTCTGGCGCCAGTGTTTCGCCGGGCAGGCGCAGTCGAAGCTTGACCGCGCCGATCTGCAGCGCAGTGCCAGCCGCATCCAGCGGCACCTTGGCGCCCGCGCGAAAGCGGTTGTTGCCGACGCTGACGCCATTGACCGTGTCGCCCACCGCCAGTGTCAGCTGACCTTGGGCGTCAGGCTCCAGCACCGCGTGGTTGGCGGCGACATGCGGGTCGTCGAGCACGACGTCGTTGTCCAGCGCGCGGCCCAGTGTCAGCGGCCAGCGCTGCACGCTGATGCAGCGCCCGACGCGGCCGTCGCGTTCGAAGACCTCGATCAGCGCGAGGCGATCGGGGCGATCGGCTTGGTGGGGGGCTGCGTCGTCGGTGGCGTGTTCCATGCAAAGCCGTCCAGGTAATGTTGAGCCAGGCGTTGCGCGCTGGCCAGGCTCACGCCCTGGGCGTCCAGCCGGCCCTGCACGCCGCTGGTGGCCCCGTCCAGCGTGGCCACCAGCACCATCATGTCGTGCAGGCCTTCCAGCTTCTTGTAGGCGCGCAGGCAGATGACAGCCTTCAGGGGCAGTGGCGAAGCCGCGGCGGCCTTGGCGGCGGCCTTGGGCGGCACCGCGACGCTGCGCTCGACACACTGGCCGGCGGTGCGCGAGCGGTCGTCACCGCCCACGAATTCATTGCTGAAACTGGCGGAGTAGCGTTGCGCAAAACGCAGCCTGCCCAGTTTGCTGCCGTCATAGGCTTCGTGCCGCACCGTAATGAAGCCGGTGAGCAGCGCGCCGCTGACGAAGATGCGGCTGTCCATCTCGCAGTCCGAACGTTCGAATTGCAGGCCACGCGCGGCCTGCGGTGAACCGCGGCCCCAGCAGCGCATCCAGGTTTCCTGCGGCACGGGGATCGTGTACACCGGGTGGCCGGCGCTGCGCCAGGGCTGCTGGATGAAACCTTGCGTGAGCTGCGCTTCATGCTGCATCAGCTGGCGCGTGATCTCGGGCCAGGCCGGCGCGGTGATGGGCGGTGCACCGCGGCCGCGTGCAATGAGCGCACGCACGAAGTCGGCAGGCACCAGGAAGCTGACCTGTTCACCGTCGCGCCGCGCGGCGACATTGACGCCGATGAGCCGGCCTTGATCGTCCAGCGCCGGGCCGCCGCTCATGCCGGCGCTGAGCGACCCGCCGAAGAAGAGCGTGGGCAGAAAACTGCGCTCGACGGGCCCGTTGTAGCTGCCTTCGGCCACTGCAAAACCGACATCGAGCGGGTTGCCCAACGAGAAGATGCGTGCGCCGCGCGGCAGCGTGTCGGCCTGCGGACGCAGGGCGACCGAACCGCGGCCGGACAGCGCCGCCGGCTCCACGGGTTTGAGCAGCGCCAGGTCATGCACGACGTCAAAGGCCAGCAGTTGCAGCGCGCCCTGCTTGCCGTCCACCGTGGCATACACCAGCCGGTGGCGGCCGGGCTGCAGCGCGAATTGGCTGACGACGTGGTAATTCGTGATGAGGTGGCCCTCGTCGTCGATCAGGAAGCCCGAGCCCACCGACGACTGGCTGTCCTGCGTTTTGAGGAGGGTGCGCACCTGCAGCAGGCGCGGGCGTGTGCGTTCGTAGATGCGCTGGCCGGCGCCGGTGAGCGGGGTGTCTGGAGTGGCCGCCGCGGCATCGGGCGCAGGCGCTGTTTGTGCCGGGGTTTGTGCACCTGGCGGCCCTTCGGGCTTTCCGTCGCCGGGGGATGCCGCCAAGGCGGCACCCATCATCAGGGCCAGGCAGCAGAGCGCGCGGAGGACATCAACAATCACAGGCATTGCGGCATCTTAGGGCAAGGGGGGGGTGCTAGGCTCTTGCCCATGACCTTGCGCGTCGCGTTGCCAGCCCTGCATTCGATGCTGCGCCGGCTGGGGCCGTGGGTGCGGGAGGTGAACGCCACCACGCTGCGCGCCGACGCTGCGGCGGCCCTGCTGGCCGCCGTGCTGGTGCTGCCACAGGGCATTGCCTTCGCGGCGCTGGCGGGGCTGCCGCCGGCCTGGGGCCTGTACAGCGCGGTGGTGCCGACCCTGATCGCCGCACTGGCCGGCTCCAGCCGCCATGTGCTGACGGGGCCCACCAATGCGTTGTCGCTGGCACTGGCGGCGTCGCTGGCACCGCTGGCCGTCTCGGGCAGCGCTGAATATGTGCGGCTGGCGCTGGTGGTGACGCTGATGATCGGCGTGATCCAGGTCGCGGTGGCGCTGCTGCGCTTGGGCGTGTTGACGCACTTCATCGCGCCTTCGGTGCTGCTGGGCTTCACCAGCGGCGCGGCGGTGTTGATCGCCTGGCATGCGCTGAAAGACTTGGGGGCGTGGCCGCAGCCTGACTGGCCTGCGCTGGCGGTGGCCTTGTTCACGCTGGCGCTGGCGCTGGCGGCGCGCAGGCTGTGGCCGCGTTCACCGGCGCTGATGGTGGCGCTGGTGGGCGGCTTGCTGGCGGGCCTCGGGTTTCAACACCTGGGTGGTCATGCACTGCAGCAGGTGGGCAGCTTGCCACAGGCCTGGCCCGACTGGCACGTGCCCGCGCTGCAGTGGGCCGATGTGCCCAGGCTGGCCACGATTGCGCTGGCACTGACCCTCGTCGCGCTCGGCCAGTCGGTGGCGATCGCCAAGGCGCTGGCGCAGCGCAGCGGGCAGCATCTGGACGTCAACCGGGAATGCCTGGGCCAGGGCCTGGCCAACACGGTGGGCGCGTTCTTCTCGTGTTTTGCCAGTTGCGGGTCCCTCAACCGGTCGGTGCCCCACCTGCAGGCCGGCGCGCGCACGCCGCTGGCAGGCGTGATGGCGGCGCTGCTGCTGGTGGCGCTGGTGGCGGTGGCCGCGCCAGTCCTGGCCTTGATCCCGCTGGCGGCTGTCAGCGGCCTGTTGCTGCGGGTCGCCTTGTCGCTGATCGACCGCCAAGCCTGGCGCGAACTGCTGCGCCTGGACCGCCGCGAAGCCGCCGTCGCGGCGGGCACCTTGCTGGCGACCTTGCTGCTGCCGCTGCAGGTGGCCGTGCTGGCGGGGGTGGCGGCGTCGCTGGTGGTGTACCTGCACCGCACCGCGCACCCGGCGCTGCGAACGATGGGTTTTGCCTGCCCGCCTGCGCCGGGGCTGCACCGGCCCTTTGTGGTGCTGGACCGGGGCGCCCCGGAATGCCCGCAATTGAAGCTGCTGCGCATGGAAGGCTCGGTCTGGTTTGGCGCGGAAGCGCATGTCGAAGACGCGCTGCGGGCCTTGCACGCCGAAGCCCAACCCGCGCGCCACCTGCTGGTGATGGGCAAAAGCATGAACTTCATCGACGCCGCCGGCGCGGCGCTGTGGGAACGTGAAAGGGTGCGCCGCCTGGCGATGGGTGGCGAGCTCTACTTCCACCGCCCGCGGCCCGAGGTGCTGCGCGTCTGGCAGGCCGGCGGCTACATCGACAGGCTGGGGGCCGACCACGTGTTTGCCGACAAGCGCCGCGCCATCGAAACCATCGTCCCGCGATTGGAGGGTGGCATCTGTGCCACCTGCCGTCTGCGGGTGTTTGAGGAATGTGTCAAGCAGCCCGGCGCCGTGGCTATCGCAGGCGCAGAAGGTCTTCCAGCCCCTGCCGCACCGCCTTTGCCATGAGCGCGCGGAAGGCCGGGTCGAGCAGCCGCGCTTCGTCGCACGGGTGGGTCACGAAGGCCTGCTCCACCCGCACCGCCGGCATCCACGTCACCAGTCGGATCGGCGCGTTGTCGAAGTTGCCGACCAGGCCAAAGTCCTCCAGCCCCGTCTGCGCCAGAACGCGGCGCTGCACACTGGCCGCCAGGTCGCGGCCGCTCGTGTGTTTGTAGAAGGTGGCAGCGCCCGACACGCGCAAGTAGCCACCGGCCACGTCGGTGGCGTCGGCGTGCACGCTGACGAAGAGGTGGGCGTCGGACGCGGTGACGCGGCGCGCGCGTTCACGCAGCGGTGGGTTGTCGTCGCCTTCACGCACCACCGTCACGCGCGCGCCGGCGGCTGCAAGCTCGGCCTTCAAGGCGTCCACGGTCCAGCCTTATCCGGGCCGCACGGTGATGCGCAGTGCGCCAGCCGTGTGCTCCACGCGCCAGCCCCACAAGCGCGGCTGCTGCAAGGTGATGCGCAGTTGCACGCGACCGGGGCCGGCCTGTTCGGCCGTCACTTCACGCACCACCTGGAGGTGGGCACCCACGGCGCTGCCGTGCCCCCCGCGGAGGGTGCGACGCTGCTGGCCGCTGACGGCCAGCAGCGTCCCGGCCACCGGCTCGGCCAGGTTGGGGCCGCCCAGGCGCACCTCGTGCAGGCCATGCAGGAGGGCTGCATCTTCCGCGCCGACGCTGTAGAGCCGCTCGGGATCGGTGCGCCATTGGCCGGCGCCGCCGGGTGTCTGCGCGGTGACGGCTGAAGGCTGGGTGGGGCGCTGCCGGGTCAGCAAAGGCAGACTCAGCGAAGACAGATTCAGCGCAGAAAGGCGCATCTGCACCGGTGCGGCGGCCCTATCGTTAGCGCCGGCAAACGCCAGACTTGCGCGGTAGCGGCCGGCGCTGGTCTCCGTCATTGGCTGCCATGGTTGACCCTTCAAACGTGCTTCTGCGTGTTGGCCCGGGGTGGCGCGTGCAGAGACTTCGACCGCCTCGCCTGGGGCGACGCGCCGTGGGGCTTGCGACTGCAGACTGCCGCCGTCAATCCACAAGCGGTCTCTGGGCCACACCGGGCCGGGGTTGGTGCGAGACGTTCGATATCGAATTCGCGCGACACCGTCTGGCCGTTGGCGCCGGTCGCCTCCAGGCGGATGCGGTTCACCCCCAGTTGCAGCGGCACGCGGTCGCGCGCGAAGACGCCGGTGCTGGAGGCGGTGGCTGGTTCACCCGCGACCCGTGCCACAGCGCCCGGTGTCGTGCGGGGCCAGCAGGTTGACGGTCTCGCGGGTGGTGGTGGCCTGGTCGGCGCGCGGTGCGAGCAGTTCCAGCGGCAGCGGCTGGCCCAGCGCCGGCCCTGCGCAAGCCAGCAGGCACAGCGACCAGAGCGACCCGAGCCGCCCGAGCAAGCCGCGCATGGATCAACCCCGCATCAACGTGCTCTTGCCGAACAGGCTTTCGATCAGGTCCACCGCCAGCAGCGCTGTCTTGTTGCGCACGTCCAGCGCCGGGTTCAGCTCCATCACGTCCAGACTGGCCAGGCGGCCGGTGTCGGCGATCATTTCCATGCACAGTTGCGCTTCGCGGTAGGTGGGCCCGCCGGGCACCGTGGTGCCGACGCCGGGGGCGATGTCAGCGTCCAGAAAGTCGACGTCGAAGCTGACGTGCAGGTGGGTCTTGTCATCCAGTGTGGCCAGGGCAAGTTCCATCGCGTGGCGCATGCCCATCTCGTCGATGTAGCGCATGTCAAAGACTTCCAGGCCCGCCTGGTGCACGAAGCGCTTTTCACCGGCATCGACGCTGCGGATGCCGATTTGCCGCACCATCTTCGGGTGAATGGCGGGCACGGTGCCGCCGATCTCGATCAGCTCTTGCGGCCCATGCCCGCACAGGCACGCTACCGGCATGCCGTGGATGTTGCCGCTGGGCGTGAGACCACTTGTGTTGAAGTCGGCATGCGCGTCCAGCCAGAGCACGCGCAGCTTCTTGCCCACCTCCCGGCAATGCCGCGCCACCGCGCTGATGCTGCCGATGCCCAGGCAGTGGTCGCCGCCCAGCAGGATCGGCAGGCGGCCGAGTTGCAGCTCTGCATGGACGGCGTCGTGCACGGCGCGGTTCCAGGCCACCACCTCGTGCAGGTGGCGGTAGCCGTCCACCGGTGGCAGCCAGGGGTTGGCCGGGCCGCTCAAGTTGCCACGGTCCAGCACTTCCAGGCCGTGGGCTTCGAGTGTGCTGCGGATGTCGGCCACGCGCAGGGCTTCGGGGCCCATGCTGGCGCCGCGCGCGCCGGCGCCGATGTCGGTAGGCGCGCCGATGAGGCTGATGTGTCGGTTCATGGCGGCCGATTGTGCCGGCGCGCCGACCGACAGAAGTGCGGTTTTGCGGCGCTCGCGCCGGACTTTGCTGCGTACAGTGCGTCGATCCTTTCGACTCGGCCACGGAGCCTGCACGCCATGAGCCACAGCCCTGCCTGGCAAGACTGCATCGCCCACGCGCTGGCGCACGAAACGCCCTGGCCACGCGACCCGGCGGCCGACCCTGCAGGCTGGGGCGTGCACCACGCAGACCCGCCACCCTACAACCGTTTGCGGGGCCCGGTGCAGGCGCGCGGCGGTGTGACGGGTGTGGTGCTGCAAGGCGGCCGAGAAGTGGCGGCCTGGGGCGAGCCCGACCGCGCCGACCTGACTTTCAGCGTCGCCAAAACCTACCTCGGCCTGCTGGCCGGCGTGGCGCATGGCCAGGGCTTGCTGCCGGATGCCGAAGAGCCGGTGGTGGCGCGGCTGCCCGGCATCGGTTTTGACGACGGACAGAATCGCCGCATCACCTGGCGCCATCTTTTTGAACAGACCAGCGAATGGCAAGGCAGCAGTTTCGGCCTGCCCGACACCGTGGACCGCTGGCGCGTGGTGGCGCACGACCCGCGCCCTGCCGGCGGCAAGAAGGGCGACGCGCGGCCGTTGCAGGAGCCTGGCAGCTACTGGGAATACAACGACGTGCGCATCAACCAGTTGGCGATGGCGCTGCTGCATCTGTTTGGCAGGCCGCTGCCGGACGTCTTCCGCGACACGCTGATGCGACCCTTGGATGCCAGCGAAGACTGGTCCTGGCGCGGTTATGACGACGCCTGGGTTGATCTGCACGGCCAGCGAATGCAGTCCGTGCCCGGCGGTTCGCACTGGGGCGGTGGCGTGTCCATCAGCGCGCGCGACCAGGCGCGGCTGGGGCACTTGATGCTTGCGGGCGGGCGGCACGCAGGGCAGTCACTGATCCCGGCTTCATGGGTGCAACGCATGCAGTCACCCTGCATCCTGGCACCGTTTTACGGCTGGCTGATGTGGCTCAACCCCGATGGAGCGACCTTTCCCGGCGCATCGGCGCGCAGCAATTTGATGGTGGGCGCAGGCGGCCACTACGTCTGGATCGAGCCGGAGCACGACGCGGTGGTGGTCGTGCGCTGGCTGGATGCAGCGGGTGTCGAAGGCTTCATGCGCCGCGCCAGCGCGGCGCTGGCAAGCACGGTGACGCCAAGCGCGGCTTGACTCTTCAGATATCGACCGCGAATTCGCCCGTCTGCGTCGGCGGCTGGTCAAAGCCGTAGTGCACGGCCAGGATGTCCCAGGCTTCTTCGGCGGTTTCCACAAAGCGGAACAGCTTCAGGTCACCGGCGCCGATCATGCCGGTTTCGACAAGGTAGTCGAAGTCGATCAGGCGCTCCCAGAATTCGCGCCCGAAGAGCAGGATCGGGCGCTTGCGGCTCTTGCCGTTCTGCACGAGCGTCATCGTCTCGAAGAGCTCGTCCAGCGTGCCAAAGCCGCCGGGGAAGCAGACGAGCGCGATGCTGCGCATCAGGAAGTGCATCTTGCGCAGCGCGAAGTAGTGGAACTGGAAACACAGCTCCGGCGTGATGTAGGGGTTGGGCGCCTGTTCATGCGGCAGCACGATGTTCAGGCCGATGCTCTTGCCACCCACGTCATGGGCACCGCGGTTGCCGGCTTCCATGATGCCGGGGCCACCGCCGGTGACCACAAAGAGCGGCGTTTCATGGTCGCGCGACCGGCGTGTGGCCAGTGCGGCAAAGCGGCGCGCTTCTTCGTAGTAGCGGCTCATGGCGACGCCAGTTTCGGCACGGCGGATGGCGGTTTCATCGTCGCTGGCCTGGGCCGTCAACAGCAACTGCGCGGCCACGTCGGGCGGCTGGATGCGCGCACTGCCGAAGATGACGATGGTGGACTCCACACCCTGTTCGCGCTGCACCAGTTCAGGCTTGAGCAGTTCCAGCTGCATGCGCACCGGGCGCAGTTCTTCGCGCAGCAGGAACGCGTTGTCGGTGAAGGCCAGGCGGTAGGCGCTTTCAGGCCCGGCGTAGAGCCCTGCTGGCGGCACGGTGGCGGCTTCTTCCTGGGCGCTGGGGAAGTTGCGCGCAGTGAGCGCGGGGTTTTTTGGCGTGTCCATGCGGGCGAGCTTAAGCGCAAAGACCGCGCTGTTTCATCAAGCGCAAAGACCGCGCTGTTTCATCAAGCGCAAAGACCGCGCTGTTTCAAGCGCGCTGGCCGCACACCGTGCAATGCGGCTGGCGCGCGATGCGGATGCTGTCGAAGGCCATCCTGCGCGCGTCCAGCATCAAGAGCCGCCCGGCCAGCGATTCGCCGGCACCCGTCAGCAGCTTGATCGCTTCGGCCGCCTGCAGGCTGCCGACGATGCCCACCAGCGGTGCCAGCACCCCCATCGTCGCGCAGGCCACGTCTTCATAAGCGGCGTCGGGCGGGAAGATGCAGGCATAGCAGGGTGCGTCGGCCTGGCGGGTGTCATAGACCGAGATCTGCGCGTCCCAGCCGATCGCCGCGCCAGACACCAGCGGCTTGGCAAACTGCACACACGCCGCGTTGACGGCGTGGCGGGTGCGGAAGTTGTCGCAGCAGTCCAGCACGACGTCGGCCTGCGGCACCCAGCTGTCCAGCAGCGCGGCGTCGGCACGGCAGACGATGGCGCGCAGCCGCACGTCGGGGTTGATGGCGGCCACCGTGGCGCGCACCGATTCGGCCTTGGGCAGGCCCAGCCGCGACTGGTTGTGGGCGATCTGGCGCTGCAGGTTCGTGAGGTCCACGCTGTCGTGGTCAACGACGGTGATGCGGCCCACCCCGGCGGTGGCCAGGTACAGCGCGACGGGCGAGCCCAGGCCGCCGGCGCCGATCACCAGGGCGTGTGCGTCCAGCAGGCGCTGCTGACCGTCGATGCCGATATCGTCCAGCATCAGGTGTCGGGCGTAGCGCAGCAGTTGCTGGTCGTTCATGGGTCCGGGTGTGCTGCCTGAATGACAAAGCCCGCCATACGGCGGGCTGTGCGCTGACGAGAGCCGAGCCTACTTGTTCGGCTTGGCGGCGGCGGCCTCGGCGCGTTGCTCAACCGCTGTCTTGCTGGCCACGACGGGCAGGCCGCGCAACTGGTTCAACGCCTGTTGCAGCGGGAAGTCTTCGGCAGTGCCAAATTCGGGCAGCGGCTTGGCGGGTTCCTTGGTCTTGGCGATTTGCTCTTCAAGCCTCTTGCGCGCTTCTTCTCGGGCCTTTTCGCGGGCTGCGTCGCGCTGTTCGTCAGCGCCTGTCAGGTGCTTGTCCAGATCGGCTTCGCGCATGCGCAGGGCGGCATAGACGTTGCCTTCCAGCGTCTCGTCCAGGAAGACATCGGGCAAGATGCCCTTGGCCTGGATGCTGCGGCCACTGGGCGTGTAGTAGCGCGCCGTCGTGATCTTCAGCGCCGTGTCGGCCGGCAGGGGGCGGATCGTCTGCACTGAGCCCTTGCCGAAGGTCTGCGCACCCATGATGGTGGCGCGCTTGTGGTCTTGCAGCGCGCCAGCGACGATTTCACTGGCCGATGCCGAGCCCTCATTCACCAGCACCACCAGCGGCACCGTCTTCAGCGCGGCGGGCAGGCGTTTCAGCGGGTCGGCACCGCCGCGGCGGGCGTAGTCCGACGCGTTGGCGCGGAAGCTCTGGCGGGACTCGACCATCTGGCCGTTGGTGGTGACCACCACCGTGTCTTGCGGCAGGAAGGCGGCTGACAGGGCCACGGCGCCGTCGAGCAGGCCACCCGGGTCGTTGCGCAGGTCGAGCACCAAGCCCTTCAGGTTGGGGTCCTGCTTGTAAAGGTCTTCGATCTTGCGCACGAAGTCATCCACCGTGCGGTCCTGGAACTGGCTGACGCGGATCCAGCCGTAGCCCGGCGCCGGCATGCCGGCGCGCACACTCTGCATGCGGATTTCTTCGCGCACGATGGTCACCGGGAAGCTGCGGCTTTCCAACTTGCGGAACACCGTCAGCACCACCTTGGTGTTGGGTTCGCCGCGCATCTTCTTCACTGCCTGGTCAACCGTGAGGCCCTTGACGGGCGTGTCGTCGATGCGGGTGATGAGGTCACCGGGCTTGAGGCCGGCGCGGAAGGCGGGCGAGCCTTCGATAGGCGAGACGACCTTCACGAGGCCGTCTTCCATGCCCATTTCAATGCCGATGCCGATGAACTTGCCGCCGGTGTTTTCGCGGAATTCCTTGAAGGTCTTCTTGTCGAGGTACTGCGAATGCGGGTCGAGGCCGGCGACCATGCCGGCGATGGCGTCGGAGATGAGCTTTTTCTCATCGACGGGTTCGACGTATTCGGTCTTCACGCGGTCGAAGACGGCGGTGAGTTGCTGGACTTCTTCCAGCGGCAGCGGGCTCATTGAATTGCGGGCCACGGCCTGCAACTGCATGGTGGTCAGCGCACCGGCCACCACACCCACTGCCAGGATGCCAGCGACTTTCAGTTTGGAGCCCATGTTCTACGCGCCTTTCAAGGACAGCTTCAGAGTGCAAACGCACTCGCAACCAGTATAGGACTGGCACGGGCTATGGAGTGGTGTGACAGGGGAAAGTTGCAGCAGCTTTGCAAAGACATATTGCCGGAGATCCACTGCGCCAGGACCAGGACGCTCAGCCCTGGGCGGTCTCGGCCTCACGCGGAAAGGTCACGACGTGGTCCACCTCGGCGCGGATGCCGATCCATTCCCCGACCTGGTGGTCGTGGTGCGAAGGCACATGCGCCATCACCCGCTGGCCCCCTTCCAGTCGCAGCGTCAGCAGGAATTCAGAGCCGCGGAAGGCTTTCCGCTCGATCAGTGCGCGCACCGGGCTGGCGTCGTCGTGCACGATGTCGTCGGCGCGCAGCAGCACGTCGCATTCGCCGTTGGGGAAGGCTTCGGGCAGCGGGCAGCCGGCCACGTCGTCGAGTTCTCCCACCGGCGTGTGCACGCAGGGCCCGTGCGCGCAGGCGACGATCTGCGCCGGTGCAAACACACCGTGGCCGATGAACTGCGCCACAAAGCGGCTGGCTGGGCGGTGGTACAGCGTGTAGGCGTCGTCCCACTGCTCCAGGTGGCCCTTGTTCATGACGCCGATGACGTCGCCGACGGCAAAGGCCTCGAGCTGGTCGTGCGTGACCAGCAGGGCAGTGGTGCCGCTGTCTTTGAGGATCACGCGCACCTCTTGCGCCAGGCGTTCGCGCAGGTCCACGTCAAGGCTGGAAAAAGGTTCGTCCAGCAGCAGCAGCCGCGGCTTGGGCGCCAGGGCTCGGGCCAGCGCCACGCGCTGCTGCTGGCCGCCCGACAACTGGTGCGGCGCGCGTTTGGCAGCGTGCCCCAGGCCCACCAGGTCCAGCATCTGCTGCACACGCTGCTGGCGCGCTGCGCGGGCCAGGCCGGCAACGCCAAAGGCCACGTTGTCAGCCACGCTCAGGTGGGGGAAAAGTGCGTAGTCCTGAAAGACCATCCCGATCTGGCGCTGCTCGGGCGCCAGGTGCAGGCCACTGGCGGCGTCGGAGAGCACCGCGCCGTCGATGGCCACGCGCCCGTTGGCGCAGCGTTCCAGCCCTGCCACGGCGCGCAGCAGCGATGTCTTGCCGCAGCCCGACGGGCCGATCAGCACGCCCACCTGACCCTGCTGCAGGCCCAGCGACACACCTTCCACGGCAGCGCGGCCGGCGGCAGACTTTGGGTAGCGGACAGCCACCGACTCCAGGCTCAAGAACATGGGCCGATGATAATCGGCGGTGGTGAATGAGCATTGTTCGCATTCGTTCACCCCGCCATCGTCATTTCCGAGCGCGCGTCAGCCCCGTCCGATTGCGCGCGCAGCCCCTGGAACTCTTCGCCGCCCCTGCATGCGCCACCCGCTGACGCTCCTGCTCACCCTTGTCTGCGTGTTCCTGGCCTTGCCCGTGCTGGGCGTGCTGGCGGCCTGGTTGGCACTCGACGCGGCGGCGCTGGCGGTGCTGAAACACCAGGCGCAGACGGTGCTGCCGGACTACGCGCTGCAGTCGCTGCTGCTGGCCGGCGGAGTGGGCCTGGGTGTGATGCTGCTGGGGTCGGCGACGGCCGCCGCGGTCACGCTGTTCGACTTTCCCGGCCGCCGTTTTTTCGAGTGGGCGCTGCTGCTGCCGCTGGCGATGCCGGCCTACGTGCTGGCCTACGCCTGGACCGATGCGCTGCAATTCAGCGGTCCGCTGCAGAGTGGCCTGCGCCAGGTTTTGGGGCCCGCCTTCGGACTGACCGGCGCGCTGTGGCCCGACGTGCGCAGCCTGCCCATGGCGGTGGTGCTTTTCGTGCTGTGCCTCTACCCCTATGTGTACCTGCTGACCCGCACCGCACTGGGTGAACGCGCGGTGCGCCTGATGGAAGCCGCGCGGCTGCTGGGCGCGCCGATGCGCCGCCGCGTGCTGGAAGTGGCGCTGCCCATGGCGCGCCCGGCCATTGCCGCCGGCACCGCGCTGGCGCTGATGGAGACGCTGGCCGACTACGGCGTCGGTTCCTACTTCGGCCTGACCACCTTCAGCACCGGCATCTACAAGGCCTGGCTGGTGATGAACGACCGCGTCGCGGCGGCGCAATTGGCCGCCGTGTTGCTGCTGGTGGTGGCGGCTGTGCTGATGGCCGAGCGCGCGGCGCAACGACGCCTGCGCTTTGCCAACAGCCGCGCCGCCGCGCCGTCGGCTGACGCCCGCCCGCTGGCGCTGCAAGGGACGGCAGCCGCCGCCGCGGTGCTGTTGTGCGCGCTGCCGGTGCTGCTGGGTTTTGTGCTGCCGGTGGCGTGGTTGATTCGCATGCTGTGGCAGGAGGCGCAGTTCTCTGAATTTGGCCTGCCGCTGGCGCGTTTTGCGCAGTGGGCACTGTCCAGCTTCAAGCTTGCCGCCGCTGCGGCTTTGGCTGCCACCCTGCTGGCGCTGGCGCTGGCTTTCGCGCTGCGCCAACGCCGTGGCGGCCTTCTGCAGCCGGCGGCGCGCGCCCTGTCGCTGGGCTACGCCGTGCCGGGTGCGGTGATTGCCATTGGCATCCTGCTGCCGGTGGGCTGGTTGCAATCGCGCTGGCCCGATGCAGGCGCGGCTGCGCTGGTCACGGGCACGGTGTTCGGGTTGCTCTACGCATACCTGGTGCGCTTCTCGGCGGTGGCCTTGCAGTCGGTGGAAGCCGGCTACGCGCGGCTGCCGCTGTCGATCGACGAAACCGCGCGCCTCTTGGGCAGCGGCGCGCGGCGCCTGTTCACGGAACTGCATCTGCCGCTGCTGCGCCGGTCGGCAGCAGCGGCGGCATTGCTGGTGTTTGTCGATGTGATGAAGGAGTTGCCGGCCACGCTGGTGCTGCGGCCCTTTGGCAGCGACACGCTGGCCGTGGTGGCCTACAACCTGGCGCGCGACGAACGCCTGGCCGAAGCCGCACTGCCGTCGCTGGCCATCGTGGCGGTGGGCCTGATTCCGGTGATTCTGCTCAGCCGCGCACTGCGCGCGCCGGTGGGCTGAAGCGCCAGGCCCGGCGAGCTTCAGTCGTCGGCGGCGCGGGCCGAAATGGGGTCACGCGGCCTGGCTGCGGGACCCTGAAAAGGCTGCGGCCATGTTCGACTTGCTCAAGAACCTGGCGCCCGACCCTGGCGCCGACCCCGGCCATGCTCACTGGGCCCATGTGCGGCGCGAGCCTCGCGATTGCGACCGTGCGCTCACCGGCACCACACGCCGCTGGTTGCGTGAACTGCCGCCCCGCCGCCGCCCACTGCGCCTGTGCGAAGCGCACCCGCGCGTGGCCAATCGCATTGCCTGGTGCTGGCAAGACCCGGTCCTGAGCGACGCCTTGCTGGACGATTTGCTGCTTGACCGGCGCGGTGGCCGCAACGGCTTCGCACCGATCATGGTGCGCGAACTGCAGCGGCTGCGCGAATTCAACGCCCAGCACCGCATCGAGTCCGGGCCCGAAGGCTTGCTGGCAATGGCCGCGAGAGTGGTCGGGATGCGCTAGGAGCGTGGGCGGCAGAAGGTCGTCGGCTGCAACGCGCGAGAAACCGGTCTCGCCGGGTATCACCTGCTGCGACCAGGGGGCAAGCGCTGGGCTTGTCGGTGCTCCCCAGCGATCCTCGGTTTTCGCACGTTTCGCTTCGACGCCTTCTGCCGCCCACGCTCCCTGGGCGACCTCGCCCCGGCCGGTTGCAGTGGTCCCACCGACAGGAATCGAACCTGTATCTGGCGCTTAGGAGGCGCCCGTTCTATCCATTGAACTACGGCGGGTGGGCGGGGCTTGTTCGTGTGGCGGCTATCGCGGCACGACGGTGGATTTTCTCATGGCCGCATCGGCAGGCGTTTCCTGCAAGCGCCAGGTCCAGATGATGTCCAGCGAGTTCTCCAGCCCGCTCTGCGCGCGCAGCGTGAAGCGCTGGGCGATGCGGTAGATCAACTGCCAGGTGCCGGTGGTGGCGTTGACGCCGCGCTCATAGCCCAGGTACCAGCGTCGGGACAACTGTTTGCCGAGCGTGATGACGGTTTCGCGCACGTCGCCGTCGCTTTGTTTCAGGCCCAGTTCATCGATGCCCAGGCTCTTCATCAATGCGTCGGTGGGCGCTTCGCCTTCGCCCGAGAGCAGCGCCACCGCCGCACGCTGCAAGAGTGCTGTGTCGGTGCGGCCCAGGCCGTCGGGCGCACGGCCCAGCACCAGCCACGACAGCTTTTCGGTGTCGCTCATGTCGGGCTCTGAATACAGGCGCACGCGCGGTGTCTGCAGCGTGCCGGTGACGAGCACGCCAACGCGGGTGTCGATGCTGGGCCGCAGCGCCAGGATGTCCAGCCGCGGGTCGTCCGGCGGGCCGTTGAATGCGACCACGCCGCGTTCAAGCTGCAGCTTCTGGCCATAGGCGGCATAGGTGCCTTCGTCGGCGTTGATGGTGCCGCGCACGTCCAGCCGGCCGCCGGGCGTGGTGACGCGCACCTTGCCACTCAGGCCGGTGTCCAGACCACGGCCGCGCACGCGAGTCTTGTCGCCGAGATCGACTTCCAGCGCCAGCACGACGTTGCGGCGCGGTGCGGCGGTGCGCGGGTCGATGGCCGCGGGTTCGACTTCGCCGGCACGGCGCACGGTGACGTCGGCGTCCAGCGACGGCGCGTCGCCGCGGCTGGCGTCGAAGAGGCCTTCGTCAAGCTTGACGCGGCCTTCCAGGCGCAACTGCTCGGCGCTCAGTGTCAGGTCGGCCTGGCCGCTGGCGATGGCCAGGCGGTCGATGCGGCCCAGGGCGCGGAAGCGGTCGGCCTTGATCTGCAGCTTGGCCTGCGGCGCCTTGCCCAGCGTGGCGCCGCCGGTCACGTCAAGTGTTCCTTCCCCGCCCTTGAGCGTGAAGCGTTCGATGGTCGCCTTGTCGCCTTGCAGCCGCGCGCTGACCTGGCCGTCGCTGATGTTCACGCCCTGCAGCAGGTTGCGCAGCGTCAGGCCGCTGCCGGTGACTTCGCCGCCGTAACGCGGCTCAGCAAAGCGCCCGCTCAGCGTTGCCACGGTGCGCAGTTCACCGCCCAGGCGCCATCCGGGCGGCACCCAGGCGCCCCAGATGCCGAGGTCGGCGACACGCGCCTGCACCTCGCCCGTCAGCACCGCGTCGGCGTGCGGCCAGCGCCGCTCGGGCGTCGTCTGCACACGCACGCTGCCGGTGATTTCACCCAGGCTGCGGCCCTTGAAGACAGGCGTCAGTGTCCACGCGCCGTCGTGCGCCGTCAGCGTGGCGCGCAACTCGGTCAGGCCCAGCAGCATCATGCCCTCGTTGTTGGCGATGTGCAGGTCGCCGTCGCGGCGCTCGAAGACGAAGTCGGCGTCGAAGCGTTCTGCCGCGCGGATGTCCACCCGCGCCGCCAACCGGATGTCACCCGACCAGCCCATGCCCGGCTGCAGCCGGTTCAGCAGCGGCGCCAGCGCGAAGGGGTCGATGTCGGCGTGCAGTGCCAAGAGCGGCTGCGCGCCGCGGAAGTCGCCCTTGACCTCGTCCCAGCGCAGCGTGACGTTGTCGGTGATCTGCACACGGCCAGGGTCGGCCTGCAGGGCCACGAGCTTGCCGTCGGCGTTGAACTGCAACTCGGCACGCAGGTCGCGCGCCTGCGCCCACAGTGAAGCCGGAGCGCTGTCGGTCAGCGCACCGTCCCACGAACCCACCACCAGGCGGTCGACGCGGGCGCGCCAACGGCCACCACCACCTGGGTCGGGCAGCCACGCGCCTTGCGCGAGCATCTGCGCGCGCGTGCCCGACTGAGCCTGCACACCCAGCAGCTGCACCGCCATGTCGGGCGGCAGCAGCGGCATGGCGGCGTTGATGTCGATCTTGTGGTTGGCAAGCGTGCCGCTCAGCTCGGCGCGCAGGTGGTCGGCGCGCTGGGCGCCAAACACCAGGCCCGCCAGGTCAAACCGGGCCGACAACGACTTGTCGCCTCCGGTGTCCAGGCGCCAGTCGGCCTGGCCTGTGGTCACGCTGAGCGCGCCGGACTGCAGCTGGGAGATGCGCAGGTTGCCTTCGCTGCGCACGTTGGGCCAGCGCCCGTCCGCGGCCACCACCGCCGTGGCGCTGCCCTGGCGCGGCGCCCAATTGGCCAGCGCCGGGTAGAGCCGCATCAGCGGCGCCAGCGTGGCCAGCGCGTCGCCCTTGAGTTCCGCGCGCCAGCGGTCGGCCTGGCCGTTGCCGGCGGGGTCGCCACGGCCGTCGATGCTGATGCGGTTGTTGCCCAGCTGCACCTCACCCACCAGCTGGGCCACGGCGGGCGCGGCGGCCTGGGTGTAGCCCAGCTTGACATTGGCCGACACCGGCACGCCGGCCAGGACCGAATCATGCAGCCGCAGCGTGCCGTTGCCGGCCAGGCGCTGCGCGAGCTCAAGGGCCGGCAAGGTGGCGGCGTTGCCCGGCAGCCGCAGGTCGAGCTGCCAGCCGGCCGACAAGCGGTGCGGGCCCTGGCGCCAGGCCGAGCCGGCGTCACCGGGGAACCACGGCTTGGGGTCGAAATCGACCAGCGTGCCGGTGGTTTCCAGCTGCCAGTCGCGCCCGTCACGGCCGCCGCCGGCAGCGGCCGCGCTGGCCTTGCCCACGCGCTGCAGCATCGCCCGCAGGCTGGCCGTGGCATTGCCTGATGCGGCGCGCAACTGGGTGATTTCCAGGCGTTGGTCCGTGGCGTTGCCTTCCATGGCCAACTGCACCGGCTGGGGGGCGGCGTCGAGCGTGCCGGCGAGATCGAACTTCCAGCTCAGCGATGGGCCGGCGGGGGCGGAGGCGGTGGCGGAGGCGGTGGCGGTGGCGGTGGCGGTGGCGGGGGTGCCGGGCGCAGATGCGGACTGGGCGGCGGCTGCCGCGGCTGTTGCAGCCGTGCTGCCCCCCGGCGCCGGCAGGCCGCGCAGCGTGGCTTGCACCGGGCCCGACAGTTTCATCGCCGCGGCGCGGCTGTCCAGGCGCTGCGGCGTCACGGCGTCGAGCTTGGCGTCGAGCTTCAGTTCATGACCCTGCCAGACCGCGCTGCCGCTCAGGCGGCCGGCGCTGGTCTTGGCGTCGGCCAGCCGGATGTCGAAGGACTGTGCTTCCAGCCGGTCGGGCTGGCGCAGATCACCGCGAAGTTCGGCACTGATGCGCTGCACCGGCAGGCGGCCTTCGTTCCAGCGGCCGGGCAGGGCATTGTCGATTTGCAGCGTAGCGGAAATCGGCACGTCCTTGGCGCGGGCGGCCAGCACGGCGCGACCGGCAATGCGGGTTTGCGGCGCCTTCAGCGACAGCGCCGACAAATCAAGCTCTGCCGTCTGCAGGTTCAGCTGCGTCAGCGGCCAGGCTTGCAGCGGCTGCAAACCCGCCTGCAAGTCCACGGCGGGCGGCTCGCGGCCGGGCAAGGGCACCCCGCGCAGCGTGCCGCTGACTTGCATTTGCGGCACGTTGCCACCCGCGCTGAGCACCGCAGCCCAACGCGGCGCATCGCCTTCACCTGCCGGCCGCAGCATGGCCTGCAGAGCCAGCGGCAGCGGCGCTTCGGTGCCGATCTTCAAGCTGGCGTCGGCGTGAACGCCCTGCCAGTCGGCCTGCAGCGCGGCCACGCGGTGTTCTGCGCCAGGCCGCGCTTCCAGCACCAGGCCTTGCAACGCCAGACGCTCGACGACGGGGATTTCGTCGATGTGCAACTCATCCACGCGGGCCTGCGTCACCGTCAGTGCCAGCGGTGAATTGATGCCCGACGGCAGTGGAATGGGCCGCGGCCCCGGCTTGCCGGTGCGCACCGTGATCTTGCGCACGCTCAAATTTTCGATGTGCAGCGCAGCCAGCGCGTGTTCATCGGGCCGCCAGGTCCAGCGCATGCCGCTGGTCGCCAGGCCTTCGAGCGTCACCGACTCCTGGCCCTGGTTCCACGTCAGCTCCACGCGATCGGCCTTCCACTGTTCGCCCAGCAGCGCGCCCTGGAAGCCCTTGACCTGCACCAGCGGCAGGCGCTGCAGCAGCCACTGCGTGCCGGCTTCGTCAAACAGGAACCAGCGCGCCATGCCGGTGAAGCCGCCCGCCACCAGCAGCAGAAAGGCCACCACCACCGCCAACGGCAGCAGCAGCGACAGGCTGGTGCGCAGCGGTGCGGAGTCGGCGTGGCGCGGGTTGACGGGCGGCTTTTTCATGCGCGTGGGATGGGCAGAGGGCGCGTCAGAAGGGATCAGAACGCATCAGAACGCAATACCGACGCTGAAGTGCAGGCGCGGCTTGCGGGTTTCGGTGCCGTACGCCAGGTCCAGCCGCAGCGGGCCGACGGGGCTGCGCCAGCGCACGCCGACGCCGAGGCCAAACACGGGTTTGAGCGCGCTGAAACTGTCCGCCGCGTTGCCGGCATCGACAAACACCGCACCCCACAGCGACGGCATGCTGTCCAGGAAGGGCCGCGCCAGTTCTGCGCTGGCGGTGAAGAGCGACAGACCGCTGCCGACCGCACCGTCCACCAGCGGCCCAAGGGTGCGGTAGGCATAGCCGCGCACCGATTCGTCGCCACCGGCGCGCCACTTGAGCGACTCGGGCACCACCATGTTCGAACCCACGAAGACCTGGCCCAGTTCCAGCCGCGCCTGGCCGTACCAGACTTTGCCCAGCGGCCGATAGACGGTGAGCCGGCCGTAGGCGCGGGCAAAGGGGCCCGCCTTGGCGTCGGTGCCATTGGAGACCCCGGCGCCGACCTGGATGGCCAGCGTTTCACCCAACGTCGGCAGCACCACGCTGTCCAGATCGCGCCAGCCGCCGTGGAAGTTGAGTGACAGCGCGGTGGCGTCGTTGCGGTCACCGGCATTGGTGCTTCGCGACGAGCGTTCGCCTTCGATGTAGAACAGCCTTTCGATGCGCTGGGTGTCCTGCGTGCGGCCCAGGCGCAGCCGCTGCGACAGCACCACGTCGGTGTCGGACACCAGGCGTTCGACGGCACCGCCGAGGAGGTTGCGGTACAGGTCCTCGTCGGGCCGGGTGCTGATTTCTGCATCCCAGGCCTGGCGTTTCTGGCCGACTTCGATCTTGATCTTGGACGACGCCGGCAGACCGAAGACGCGCCGATAAAAATGTTCCACCGAAGCCCGGGGCCCGGTGTTGGCGCTGATGCCCAGGCCAAAGGTATACACCTGAAGTGGCGCTTCACGCAGCCGCACCAGCACGGCGGCGTTGGCAGCCCGTTCGGGGTCGATGTCGAGCGTGACGTTGACGGTCTCGAAGAGGCCCGACTTCTGCAGGCGCTCTTGAAAGTCCAGCAGCAGCGTTTCCGTCACCGGCGAGCCGCGTTTGGCATACGCCAGGTTGCGCACGGTCTCGGCGTCCTGCGCCGCCAGGCCTTCAATCTGGATCTCGCCGAAGCGGAACAGCGGGCCGCTGTCGGCCACCAGGAAAAGGCGCACTTCGTTGCGTTCTGAACTGACATCGGCGCCGGTGCCGGTCCACGCGGCCAGCGCGTAGCCGGCCGCGCGCAGGCGCGCCAGCGCGGCTGACTTGGCCGAGCTCCAGTCGGGGTTGCGGAAATCACTGCCCGCGGGCAGTTCCCAGGCCCGGCGCCACTGCGCCAGCGTGGCCGTGGCGCGCGTGTCGCCGGCCGTGGCGCCACGCTCCAACTCGCCTTCGATTTCCAGCGTGATGCGCGAAATGCGGGCGCGGGTGCCAGGCACCACCAGCAGCCGTACCTGGTCGGGCTGGCCACTGGCGCGGCCGGGTGCCCGCGTGACGCTGACCTGCGGCGCAAAGTAACCTTCGGTCTGCAGCAGTTCGCGCACCTGCGCCGGCGCGGCGTCGATCAGGCGCGCCCATTCGGTGTCATCGACATCGTCGCGGCTGATGAGGCCCAGGCGCACGACGTCAAGGTGGCGTTCCAGCAGCGCCTTCAATTTGCCGGGCGCCTCGATCTCGATCTTCACGCCGAGCGTGGGCGACTGCTGCTCAAATTCCTGCGGCGTGACGAGTGAGAAGGCTTCGGGCGCGGGCCGGGCGGCGGCGGTTGTTGCGCTTGACGTTGTGGCCGCCGGACCCGCCGTGCTGGCGCAGCCCGCCAGCATGGCGATGCAGCCCACCGCCAACAGCACCCAGAGTCCATCCCGCAGCGCCAGGCGTGGCGCTGCCCTGCGCGGCCCGAGGATCATTTGCTGAGCAGCCGCATCGCACCTTCCAGCCCGGCCAGCGTCAGCGGAAACATGCGCTGGTTGACCAGTTGCTGGACCACGGCAATGCTCTGCCGGTACTGCCACACGCCCTGCGGTTCGGGGTTGATCCACGCGAACTTGGGGAATGCATGCATCAGCCGCTGCAGCCATTCAGAGCCGGCTTCTTCGTTGTTGTATTCCACGCTGCCGCCAGGCTGCAGGATCTCGTAGGGGCTCATCGTCGCGTCACCCACGAACAGCAGCTTGTAGTCCTTGTTGTACTTGCGGATCACGTCCCAGGTGGCGTGTTTTTCACTGAAGCGGCGCTTGTTGTTCTTCCACATGAAGTCATAGACACAGTTGTGAAAATAGTAGAACTCCAGGTGCTTGAATTCGGTCTTGGCGGCGGAGAAAAGTTCCTCCACGCGGTGGATGTGCTCATCCATCGTGCCGCCCACGTCCATCAGCAGCAGCACCTTCACCTTGTTGTGGCGCTCGGGCACCATCTTGATGTCGAGCAGGCCGGCGTTGGCGGCGGTGCAATGGATGGTGTCGTCCAGGTCCAGTTCATCGGCCGCGCCTTCGCGGGCAAAGCGGCGCAGGCGGCGCAGCGCGACCTTGATGTTGCGCGTGCCCAGTTCCTTGGTGTCGTCGTAGTCCTTGTAGGCGCGCTGGTCCCACACCTTCACGGCCGACTTGTTGCGGCCCTTGTCCTGCCCGATGCGGATGCCCTGCGGGTTGTAGCCGTAGGCACCGAAAGGGCTGGTGCCGCCGGTGCCGATCATCTTGCTGCCACCTTCGTGGCGTTCTTTCTGTTCTTCGAAACGTTTCTTCAGCGTTTCCATCAGTTCGTCCCAGCCCATCTTCTCGATGGCGGCCTTGTCTTCCGGGCTGAGTTCGAGTTCCAGCGTCTTGCGCAGCCAGTCCAGCGGCACATCCTGGGTGAAGTCGGTGAGCAGTTCGACGCCCTTGAAGTACGCACCGAAAGCACGGTCGAACTTGTCGAACTGCGTCTCGTCCTTGACGAGCGAGGTGCGGGCCAGGTAGTAGAAGTCGTCCACCGACTGGCCGATGACGCCGGCCTGCAGCGCTTCCAGCAGCGTCAGGTACTCCTTGACCGAGACCTTCAGCTTGGCGGCGCGCAGGGTGTAGAAGAAGTTGATGAGCATGGCCGTGCCCTCTGGCGTCTGAACCCCCGCATTGTCGCCGCTCGGGCCTTGCACCTTGCGCTCTAGGGGCTGGGCGCGCCTGCCGGTCGCAGCTAGGAGCGTGGGCGGCAGAAGGTCGTCGGCTGCAACGCGCGAGAAACCGGTCTCGCCGGGTATCACCTCCTGCGCCCAAGGGGCAAGCCCTGGGCTTGTCGGGGCTCCCCAGCGATCCTCGGTTTTCGCACGTTTCGCTTCGACGCCTTCTGCCGCCCACCCTCCTAGGCTGGCAGGACTGGCAGCAACCTTTCTTTGCACGGCGCTGACTGGGACGGCGCCTTCCACAGCGGCAAGACCATCAACACGCGGCAGATCATCAGCGAGGCCGAGGCCGGTGGCTTCTTCGTCTTTGCGACGTTGGTCGAAGCAGACTGGGACCCTGACCTGCGCAGTGGAGGCTTCGTGCAGACGATGATCCTGCCCCTGGTCACCGTGGAAACGCGGCTGACGCCGCTGAACTTCAGCGGTGACGGCGGCAGCTATTCGGTGACCTTCACGGTGCGCATCAAGGGCGGCTGATTCAGGCTTTGCGGCTGCGCGGTCAGGCCTTGCCGGTCGTCATGCGCCTGGCCGCGGGCCGCGCAAACTTCGGGTCGTGGCGCTGCAGCCAGCCGAAGAATTCGCCGTACCAGAGCCTGCTGTTGCGCGGCTTGAGGATCCAGTGGTTCTCGTCCGGAAACCACAGCAGCCGCGCATCGACACCGCGCGCCTTCAGCGTGTTGTAGTAGGCCAGGCCCTGGCCGTCGGGCACGCGGTAGTCGAGCGCGCCGTGGATCACGAGTGTGGGAGTGCTCATCTTGGCGGCATAGGCGTGCGGGCTCTGGGCGTTGACCTTGGCCATGTCGTCCCAGTACCAGTGGCCCAGTTCCTTGGCATGCCAGCTCCAGGCGTCTTCGGCAAACATCGCCACCCAGTCGAAGCAGCCGGCGTGGCAGACATAGGCCTGGTAGCGGCCGGGCTTCACGTGGCCGTTCATCCATGCCACCATGAAGCCGCCATAGCTGCCGCCGGTGGCGAAGATGCGGCCTGCATCGACCCACGGCTTCTTCAGCAGCCAGTCGGTGCCGGCTTCGACGTCCTGCAGTTCAAGCGTGCCCCAGCGGTGCGTGATGCTGTCCAGGAAGGCGTAGCCAAAGCCTGAAGAGCCGTGGTAGTTGACGCTGGCGACGATGCAGCCCTGGGCGGCAAACAACTGCGTGTTCCAGCGGTAATGCCAGTTGTCCCCCGGGCCCGTGTGCGGGCCGCCGTGGATGTTGTGCATGACCGGGTACTTCTTCTTCGCGTCGAAGCCGGGCGGGTACACGAGCCACATCTGCACGTCGTCGCCCCCTGTGCCGCGCTTTTCAGTCAGCGGGTTGGCACCTTTGACCCAGACCTCCTCGACGCGCCCCAGGTCCAGCGTGGCCAGCAGTGCGTCGTTGAAGCTTTCGATGCGCAGCGACAGGGCGCCCGGTGGGTGGGCGTGCATGCGGCTCGGGTGCAGCGCCGAATCGGCCACGGTGACGAGCGTGCCCGCGGCCTTGTCGAAGCCGCTGACCCAGCCACCGGCCACCACCACTTCGGCGCGGCGGTCGGCGATGTCAAAGCGCCAAAGGTGGGTGCGGCCTTTCTGTTCGGAGCAAAAGAGCAGGGCTTCGCCGTCGTCTTCCCAGCACAGCGGCGCATGAACCGCGTGGTCCCACTGTTCGCTGATGGCTTCCCAGCGGACACCGGCACTGAGGCTGTCGCGCGTCCACATCGCCAGCAACGACGGCATCGTGTGTTTGCGGCCGACATGGCTGGCGGTGAAGGCGATACGCCCGCCGTCGGGGCTGTACCGCGGCGTGCCGAAGTCCCATTCCGCGTCGCGCGCAATGACCGTCGTCTTGCCGGACCGGATGTCCATCTCGGCCAGCGCAAATCGGCCATCGGCGCGTTTGACGGGCGCGGGGTCGAAGGCGAAGGCGATGCGCTTGCCGTCGGGCGAGATGTCGAAGTGCTCGGCGCCGGGGTCGGCACGGCCCAGTTCATAAGGCGTGCCTTCGAAGAGGTCGCGCACCGTGCCCGATCCGTTCTTGCCCAAATCCAGCAGGTGCAGGTGCGGCACCCGCCCCATCGGCAGGTTGCGGTCCCAATGGCGGTATTGCGATTCGCTGGTGGCGTAGCCCGTTTCCTTGCGTTCGCTGAATGCCTTGTGCTGTTTGGCCTGCGCCTTCGCGCCTTTCAGTTCGGGCCAGACCCAGGAGATGAAAATGAGCCGCTGCCCGTCTGGGCACCAGCGAAAGGCTTCGACGCCGGTGGCCACGTCAGAGGCGCGACGCGCTTCGCCGCCGTCGGGCGCGATGACATAGAGCTGGCTCTCCTTGTCCTTGGCACCTTCCTGCTCGCGCTTGGCGGTGAAGGCAATGAGCTCGGTGCCGTCTTTGCGGTGCGGGCTCCAGCGCGGCTGGCTGTCTTTGTCGCCGCCGGTGGTCAGCAGCCGCGGCGCGCCGCCCAGTGTGGACAGCAGCCACAGCGCTGACGAGGAGGTGTTGTCGGCCATTGAATAACGCGACAGCGTGGTGACGGCCTGCGCGCCGTCGGGGCTCAAGCTGGGTGAGCCCAGGCGTTCGATCTGCCACAGGGCTTCGACCGTGATGTTCGTCTTCTTGGCCATGCAGGCAGGCTCCTTCTTTTTAGCGCGGTCTGATCAGCTGCCAGTCGAGGTGAGACCGCACCGCTGGCCATTCGGCCGCGGTGATGCTGTACACAGCGGTGTCGCGCACGCTGCCATCGCTGGCGCGGGAATGCGCGCGCAGGATGCCGTCCAGCTGCGCACCGAGCCTTTCGATGGCGCGCCGGCTCTGCGCGTTGAGGCGGTGGGTGCGGAATTCGACGGCGATGCAGTCCAGCGTCTCGAAGGCATGGCCCAGCAACAGGCGCTTGCACTGCGTGTTCAGCGCCGAGCGCTGCGCGCCACGGGCCGTCCAGGTGCTGCCGATCTCGACCCGCTTGTTGGCCGCGTCGATGTTCATGTAGGTCGTCATGCCGACCACGTGACCCGTGCTGTCGAAGACGGTGAATGGCAGCATCGAACCTGTGGCATGCAGCGCCAGCCGGCGCTTGGTTTCTGCGGCCATGGCAGCGGGAGAGGGCACGCTTGTGTACCAGAGGCGCCAGAGTTCGCCGTCATCGCTGGCCGCGCAAAGGGCGTCGTGGTGTTCCACCGCCAACGGCCGCAGTGTCGCGTGCGGCCCGCTCAGCACCACGGGTTCAGGCCAAGCCACCGCGCTGCTCAACGGTTGTGCTTCTGCATGAACACCAGCTTCTCGAACAGCGTCACGTCCTGTTCGTTCTTCAGGAGCGCGCCCACCAGCGGCGGGATCGTCACCTTGTCGTCCTTGCTTTGCAGCACGTCGAGCGGAATGTCTTCGGCGACAAGAAGCTTCAACCAGTCGAGCAGCTCGCTGGTGCTGGGCTTCTTCTTCAAACCCGGCAGGTTGCGGATGTCGAAGAAGGTCTTCAGTGCCGTGGCCAGCAGTTCTTTCTTCAGGCCCGGGAAGTGCACGTCCACGATGGCGCGCATGGTGTCGGCGTCGGGGAACTTGATGTAGTGGAAGAAGCACCGGCGCAAGAAGGCATCGGGCAGTTCTTTTTCGTTGTTGCTGGTGATGAACACCACCGGCCGGTGCACTGCGCGCACCAGTTCCCGCGTCTCATAGACGTAGAACTCCATGCGGTCGATTTCGCGCAGCAGGTCGTTGGGGAATTCGATATCGGCCTTGTCGATCTCGTCGATCAGCAGCGCCACCGGTCTGTCTGCGGTAAAGGCCTGCCACAGCACACCCTTGACGATGTAGTTGTGGATGTCCTTGACCTTTTCCCCGCCTTCAATGCGCGACAACTGGCTGTCACGCAGGCGGCTGACGGCGTCGTATTCGTACAGGCCCTGCTGCGCCTTGGTGGTGCTTTTGATGTGCCACTGCAAGAGCGGCATGTCCAGCGCGCGCGCCACTTCTTCGGCCAGCATCGTCTTGCCGGTGCCGGGTTCGCCCTTGACGAGCAAAGGGCGTTTGAGCGTGACGGCAGCGTTGACCGCCAGCATCAGGTCTTGCGTGGCGATGTACTGGTCGGAACCTTGGAATTTCATCGTGCGGCAGGCGGTGTGCGCCTGTGAAAGGGTGCTCGAATCAGTATAAGGGGGCACCCTATAATCGGCGGCTTCCCTGACCCTCAAGCCCTGTCAATGACGAGCAACGCGATGCGCAAAGCGACCACCTCCATCCTTGCCGCCCTGGTGGCTTCCCTTGGCGCTATCGGTGCCGCCGGCACCGCGCAGGCGCAGGACGCAGCGGCTGGCGAAAAGAAGGCGGCCATGTGCATCGGCTGCCACGGCATCGTCGGCTACCAGGCCAGCTTCCCTGAAGTGCACAAGGTGCCGATGATCGCGGGCCAGGGCGCCAAGTACATCGTCTCGGCACTCATGGCCTACAAGAAGGGCGATCGCAAGCACCCCAGCATGCGTGGCATATCAGGGTCGCTCAGTGACATCGACATGGCCGACTTGGCGGCCTACTACGAAAAGCAGAACGCATCGATGGTCAAGCCGGTGGCCGACGCACCCGCCGCCGCACCGCCGGCCGACGTGGCGGCGCTGCTGACCAAGGGCGCCTGCTCGTCGTGCCATGGCGCCAACTTCAGCAAGCCCATCGACCCCGGCTACCCGAAGATCGCCGGCCAGCACGCCGACTACCTGGCCGTCGCCCTGCGTGCCTACAGCGTGCAGGGCAACCCGCAGGTGGGCCGCGGCAACGCCATCATGGCCGGCCAGGTCAAGCAGTTCAGCCGCGCTGAATTGAAGGCGATGGCCAAGTACATCGGCTCCTTGCCGGGTGAACTGGCCACGGTGCCGCAGTCGCTCCTTCGCTGAGTTTTCCGGGTTTTGATCAACGGCCGCAGTGCATTCACTGCGGCCGTTTTGCATTCTGCAGGACACCCGTCGCCAATGCGGTGCCCAGCAAGATGACCGCGCAGCCAGCCACCATCGTGAGGGTGGGTACTTCACCCAGAAACAGCCAGCCCCAGAGCATCGCGAATGCGGGAATCAGGAAAGTGACCGACACGGCGTTGCTCGCACCGGCGTGGGCGATCAGCCGGAAGTACAGCACGTACGCCAGTGCCGTGCAGGCGAAGGCCAACGTGGCGGCGGCGCCCCAGGCGCTGGCGCTTGGGGGCGTGACAGGCCAGGTCCATAACGCGGGCAGCAGCAGGAAGAGTGCGGCGCTGACCTGGCTGCCTGCGGCCACGGCCATCGGCGGCACGCCGGCCAAGTACTTGCGCGACAGGTTGCCGGCGATGCCGTAACACAGCGACGCCAGCAGGCAGGCCGCGATTGCCCAGGCCGGGCTGACGCCCAGTGCGCTGACCTTGAAGTCAGCCTTGCCCCATGACAGCCCGACGACGCCCAGGATGCCGATGGCCAGGCCGAGCCAGCGCGACCGGGACAGCGTGTCGCGCAACCACAACCACGCGACCAGCGCCGTCCAGATCGGCGCCGTGGCGTTGAACACCGCCATCAGCGCCGCGCTGAGCGCCAGCGACGCGACCATGAAGAGCGTGAAGGGCAAGGCCGAGTTGACAACGCCCACCACCGCAATGGCGCGCCAATGTTGGCGCAACGCCAGCGCTTCGCCACGCGCCAGCAGCAGCGGCACCAGCAGCATTGCAGCACCGGCCACGCGCAGGAAAGCCAGCACGGCGGGGCCGAACTCGGCTGCGCCCAGGCGCATGAAGAGGAAGGCCGCGCCCCACAGCGCTGCAAGCAGCGACAGCTCCGCCAGATCGCGCTTGCTCAATTCAGCGGGCTTTCCAAGCTCGCGCCTTCCAGCTTCAGCAGCGCTTCCTTGCGCGGCAGGCCGCCGGCATAACCCGTGAGTGAACCGTCACGCCCCACCACTCGGTGGCATGGCACGATGACCGAGATCGGATTGCGCCCCACCGCCGCGCCCACGGCCCGCGCCGCGGCCGGGCGGCCAATCTCTTCGGCGATTGCGCCATAACTGTGCAATTGACCGCACGCAATGCGCCGCAACGCCAGCCAGACGCTGGCCTGGAAGGCGGTGCCCTGCGGGTCCAGCGGCACGCTGAAGCTGCGGCGGCGACCGGCGAAATAGTCTTCCAGTTCTTGCGTGGCCTGTGCCAGCCAGCGCTGCTCCCCATCAACAGGTGCTTCCAGCACGCCGGGGTGATGCGCCTGGCCGTCAAACCACGCGCCCGCCAGGCCCTCTTGCGTGGCCGCCAGCGTCAGCGGCCCCAAGGGCGTGTGCACACGTGACTGCGCTGCGAAAGAGGTCTTCATGCGGTTGTCTCCAGGTGGTGCCACAGCCGCATCACGGCATAGGCGCGCCAGGGCCGCCAGGGTTCGGCCAGGGTGGTGATGTGTCGGGCCTCACGGGCCAGATTGCGCGGTGAGCCAGGCGCCGAAGAGCCCAGCGCGTTCATCAGGCCGATGTCGGCAGCCGGCCAGGCGTCGGGCCAGGCGAGGGCGCGCATGGCGATGACTTGCGCCGTCCATTCACCCACACCGGGCAGCGCGCGCAACGTGTTCAGCGTGGCTTCCAGCGGCGCACCGCGCTGCAGCGTCAACGTGCCCGCCACCACCGCCGCCGCCAATGCCTGCAGCGCCTTCACACGCTGGCGCACGATGCCCAGCTTGCCGATGACTTCGGGGTCAGCGGCGGCGATGGCCTCGGCGCTGGGGAAGACATGCGTCAGCGCCGCAAAAGGCGTGTCGATGGGCTCGCCAAAACGGTCCACCACACGCTGCACCAGCGTGCGCGCGGCCTTCACGGTGACCTGCTGGCCCAGGATCACGCGCAGCGCGCCTTCAAAGCCATCCATCACCCCCGGCAGGCGTGTGCCAGGGCGCAGCGGCACGGGCAGCAGCGCCAGCACGGGGTCGATGCGTGCGGGGTCGGCGTCCAGGTCCAGGCTGTGGCGCACGCGCTGCATCACCGCGCCCAGCACGGGCGACAGGCTGGCCGATGCGTTGACATGCACCTCATGCCGTTCTGGCACAAAGCGGCAGCTGACCCAGCCGGTGATGCGCTGCCCGCGGTGCAGCCATCCCACGGTGCGGCGCAGCGTCAGGCCATCGACCTGTTCCACGCCCAGCACCTGGCGCATGGCAAAGAAGCGCAGCACGGCTTCCATGTCATACGGCGGCCGATAGGCCAGCCGCAATGCCGTGGCACCTGGCGACCTGGAAGCGGGCGATCCTTCACGGCGCAGCTGCGTCGGATTGAAGCGGTAGCGCTCGGCGAAGGCAGCGTTGAAGCGGCGCAGGCTTTCAAAGCCGCTGGCCAGGGCCACCTGCGTCACCGGCTGCGAGGTGTCGGTCAGCAACTGCTTGGCCAGCAGCAGGCGCTGCGTCGTCAGGTAGTCATGCGGGGCCACGCCATGCGTGGCCTGGAAGATGCGCCGCAGGTGGCGGTCGGTCACGCCCAGGCGCGCGGCCAGGCCCGGGATGCTGAGGGCCTCGGCGCTGTGCACGGCGTGTTCGATGAAGTGCGCCGCGGTGTAGGCCAGGCTGCGCGACGAGTCCATCTGCGACAGGCCCGGCGCGATTTCGGGCCTGCATTTCATGCACGGCCTGAAGGCCGCTGCCTCAGCCTGCGCGCGGGTGTCGAAGAAGCGGCAGTTCTCACGTTTGGGGCAGCGCACGCGGCACACCGGCCGGCAATAGACGCCGGTGCTGGTGACGCCGACGAAGAGCCGCCCGTCGAAGCGCGCATCGCGTGCCTTGACGGCCAGGTAGGCGGAGTCGGGGTCGAGAACCATGGGCCGGATCATAGGTTCCGGCCGACTCGGGCCTCGCCGTTTTCGGACCTGTTCCCGGGCGGCTAGCATGCAACTCGAATCCAGGAGCGCGGCATGCAGGAACGCAAGGTGTGTGTGGTCAGCGGTTCATCGTCTGGCATTGGCGCGGCCACCGTGCGGCGCTTTGCGCGCGAGGGCTGGGACGTGGTCATCAACTATTCGCGCCAGGCTGAACCGGCCGAGGCCGTGGCGCTGGAATGCCGCGCACTCGGCGCGCAGGCGCTGGTGGTGCGCGCCAATGTGGCCGACGACGCCGACTGCCGGCGCCTGGCGGCCGAGGTCGAAGCCCGCTTCGGCCGAGCCGACGTGCTCGTCAACAACGCCGGCACCACCAAGTTCGTGGCGATGAAGAACCTCGAAGGCCTGAGCGCCGAAGACTTCCAGGCCATCTATGCCGTCAACGTCATCGGCGCCTACCAACTGTCGCGTGCTTTCGCGCCGCTGCTGCAGGGGCCGCCGGGAGGCGCCATCGTCAACATCTCTTCGGTCGCGTCGACGATGGGGCGCGGTTCTTCCTTGGCCTACATGGCCAGCAAGGGCGCGCTGAATGCGTTGACCGTGGGCCTGGCGCGCGCGCTGGGGCCGGCGGTTCGCGTCAATGCCATCGCGCCTGGTTTTGTCGAATCGCCCTGGCTGATGGCGGGGCTGGGTCAAGCGCGCTATGCCCAGCAGGCCGATCTGTGGCGAGACACCGCCGCGCTGGCCGCCACGATTGAACCCGACGACGTGGCCGATGCCGCGTGGTGGCTCGGCGCGGGCGCGGCCAAGACTACCGGTGAAGTGCTGCTGGTGGACGCGGGCTTTCGGCTCACGAAGGCTTGATGGTCGTCAGCACCGCCTGGTCTTCGACCCAGTGGGAGAAGGCCTGCAGCAGCGGCGCGTAGTGCGCCGGCCTTTGTTCCAGCGCACCCAGCGCCAAGCAGGCGGCTTCGAGTGTGGACCGCTGATCGGGCTGCTGCGACTTGCGGATGGCATAGCGCGACGGCGGCGGGGCGGGCAGCGCATAACGTGGCAAGCGCTGCAACGCAGGGTTCAGATGCAGCAGCTTGCGCGTCTTGCGCCAGGTGCCGTCCAGCAGCACGAGCTGCCGCACATCGCCGGTTGCCAGAGGCGGCGCTTCGCTGGCGGGATCCAGTGGGTACAGCAGGCAGCTGCCAGGCTGTTGCCAGCGCGCCTGCTGTTCAGCGCTGAACGTTGCCGCGATCTCGACGCTGCAGTCCGCCAGGCTCAGGCGCAGCAGCGGCAGGCTGCCTTTTGCGTGGCCCTGTTCCAGCGGGTGCTGCAGCACAAGCAGCGGCACGTCGTTGGCGGTGGCTGTGATCCAGGGGCACAGGCAGGTGCGCAGCGGACGCTGGCAATGTGTGCACACGGTTCGCCGGGGTGGTCGGGGTCTGGGGTCGTGATCCATCGCGTCGCACAGGCTATCCTGCCGCGCATGAGCTTTGTGCATCAACCGCCCGATCTTTCCAGCAAGCCCCTGCAGACCTTGCAGACCCTGGGCCTGCTGCCGCCGCTGGCGCAGGCCGCTGCCAAGGCCGGCTGGGCCGACGCCACCGCCGTGCAGGCAGCGGCTATTCCCCCGCTGCTGCAAGGCCGCGACGTGCTGGCGCTGGCACCCACGGGCACGGGCAAGACGGCGGCGTATCTGCTGCCGTTGTTGCAGCGCTTGCTGCAGCGCAACTTGCAAGCTCCGCGCTCCGAGCCGCCACGCCTGCTGCGCGCGCTGGTGCTGGCGCCCACGCGTGAACTGGCGCAGCAGATCGCCAGCGTCGGCCGTCGCCTGGCGCCCGAGTTGAAGTGTGTGGTGGCGGTGGGCGGCTTGTCGATCAACCCGCAGATGATGGCACTGCGCGGCGGCGCGCACTGGGTGGTGGCCACACCCGGGCGGCTCTTGGACCTGCTGGCGCAGAACGCGCTGCACCTGGCCGATCTGCAACTGCTGGTGCTGGATGAAGCCGACCGGCTGCTGGACCTGGGCTTTGCCGATGAAGTGGGCCGCTTGCTGGCCGCCATGCCGGCGCAACACCAGACGGCGCTGTTTTCAGCCACGCTGCCTGACAGCGTGAAAGCGCTGGCCGAACGGGTGCTGCGCGATCCGCTGTGGCTGGACCTGGCGCCTGCACAGACATCCATGCCCGACGCCATCCACCAGCGCGCCATCGTCGTTGACAGCGCGCGCCGCACGCCGCTCTTGCGCCACCTCATCGCCACCGAAGGCTGGACGCGGGTGCTCGTCTTTGTCGCCACGCAGCACGCCAGCGAACAGGTGGCCGACAAGCTGCGCCACGCCGGCCTGCCTGCCGCGGCGCTGCACGGCCAGCTCAGCCAAGGCCGGCGCAGCCAGGTGCTGGCCGACTTTCACCAGGGCCTGCTGGCGGTGCTGGTGGCCACCGACCTGGCCGCGCGCGGCATCGACGTGGCGGACCTGCCAGCCGTCGTCAACCATGACTTGCCGCGTTCTGCGGTGGACCACACGCACCGCATCGGCCGCACCGGCCGTGCCGGCGCCCATGGCGTGGCGGTGAGCCTCATCGCGGCCGACGTGCCCGGCAGCGAAGCCCACTTCCGCCTGATCGAAAAGCGCCAGGCGCAGCGCGTGCCGCGTGAGCAGGTGCCGGGCTTTGAGCCCAAGGCGGTACTCACTGACGTATCCACCATCGCAGCCGCCGACCCGCACGGCGGCATCAAGGGCCGCCGGCCCAGCAAGAAGGACAAGCTGCGCGCCGCAGCCCTCCGCCATCCCTGATCCTGATCTCTCCAAGCAAACCCCGGCACCTTCACCCCTGCACAAATCGTCGATGAAATCCTGCGCCTGGTCACACAACGCGCCCACCGCGAAGAAGCGGCTGGCGATGGCGACAGCCAGCCGCCCGCTGCGGTCGAGCGCCAGGATCGACAAGGTCATCGAAGGCCCCGGTCTCTCATCGACGGCCCTTCATTCGACCTTGCCGATCTTGCGCACGGCGTCGGTCATCAGCTTGGCGTCGGCGTCCCAATAAGTCTGGAAGTCCGGCGCGTCCAGGTATTCGATCGGGCTGCCGGCGCGGTTGATGGTCTGGATCACGTTCGGGTCCTTGGCGACTTTTGCAGCGGCTGCCCGCAACTTCTGCACCACCTCGTCTGGCGTGCCGGCGGGCACGAAGAGTGCCGACCACTGCGCAAAGCTGGCGCCGTAGCCGGCCTGCTTCAGGCTTTGCACATCGGGCAGCGACACCAGCGGCTTTTCGCCCCAGTGCGCCAGCGCGCGCAGCTTGCCGGCCTTGATCTGCGCCACCACGGTGCTGGGCCCGCTGGCGACGGCATCCACCTGGCCGCTCAGCAACGCCAAGAGTGCAGGGCCGGCGCCGGTGTAGGGGATGTGCGTCATGCGAAAGCCCGCACCGGCTTTCAGCATTTCCATCGGCACATGCATGGTGCCGTAGTTGCCGGAACTGCCGTAGTTGTAGGCGGCGGGTTTCTTCTTCGCGTCGGCCACAAATTCGGCCAGCGTCTTCCAGGGCGAATCGGCGCGCACCACCAGCACCGTGGGGTCGGCCGTGAAGCGCGCGATGGGCTTGAACTGGTTGAGCGTGAACGTGGGCTTGCGGCCCAGAATCACATCGGCTTCGGGCAGGATGGAAATGGACGACAGGCTGAGCAGCACCGTGTAGCCGTCGGCCGGCGCGCGGGCTGCAGCGCCGATGCCCAGCGCACCGCCCGCGCCGACGCGGTTTTCCACGATCACGGTCTGCTTCAGCTCCTTGCCCAAAGCCTCGGCCACCGGCCGCGCCACGGTGTCGGCGACGCCGCCCGGCGGGAAGGGCACGATCATCGTGATCGGCTTGTCGGGCCAGCTGCCTTGTGCCGATGCGGCAGCGCTGACGAGCAACGCGCCAAAAGTGGTGAGCCAGTGCTTCATGTGCGAGCCTCATCGACAAAGCGGTTTTCAAGCGTCCCGATGCCATCGATCTCGATGCGCACCACGTCGCCATGTGCCAGCCAGCGCGGTGGCGTGAGGCCCATGCCCACACCGGCGGGCGTGCCCGTGGCGATGATGTCCCCGGGCAGCAGCGTGATGCCGCGCGAACAGGTTTCGATGAGGGTGGGGATGTCGAAGATCAAGTCGGTGGTGCGGGCGTCCTGGCGCGGTTCACCATTCACCCAGCAGCGCACCCGGGTGTCGCTGCCGTCCAGTTCATCGGCGGTCACGAGCCACGGCCCCATGGGGCAGAAGGTGTCGAAGCTCTTGCCCAGGTCCCACTGGCCATGGCGCATCTGCACGTCGCGCGCGGTCACGTCGTTGACGATGGTGTAGCCGTAGATGTGCTTCAAGGCGTCGGCGCGGGCGATGTTGCGGCCGCCGGTGCCGATGACCACGGCCAGCTCGGCTTCGTAGTCGATCTGCACCGACACCGCAGCGCCAGGCAGCCGCACATCGGCATCGGGCCCGACCACACATTCAGGCACCTTGGTGAAAACGATGGGCCAGGCATCGACGGCTTTGGCGTTGTCCTTGAATACGCTGCCTTGCAGTTCCTTGGCATGCGCGTGGTAGTTGCGGCCGACGCAGAAGAGGTTGCGGCGCGGCACCGGCAAGGGCGCGATGAAACGGGCGCCAGCCAAGGGGACTTGGCCGTTGATGGCCGGCAGCGTGTTGCCGGTCACCGCCGCCGTCACCAGCGGCAGCGCACCGCGGCTGCCGTCGATGTCGAAGAGTTCCAACGTCTGCCCGCCGGCAGCCAGGCGGCCGACACGCGGCTTGCCTTGGTGGATGAGGGTTGCAAGGCGCAATTCAGTCTCCTGCGAATTGAGACCAAATGCTACCATTTAGGCCCACTACAGCTTCCAGATCGACGACATGGTGCGCGACATCAACCAGGCCGCGAAGCTGCGCGACACCATCCTCGACAAGCTGCACACGGGCGTCTGGCGTGCAGGGCACCGCATCCCCACCGAGCGCGCGCTGAGCGATGAGTTCGGCTTGAGCCGGTCCACCGTGCGCCGAGTGCTGCAGGAATTCAAGCGCAAGCGGCTCATCACGCAGACCGTGGGCAGCGGCACCTATGTGGCCGAGCAATTGCATGAAGCGCTGGCCGGACTGCGCCCTGGCGCGAATGGGCTGGCCGTCAGCCCGGCCGAGCTGATGGCAGCAAGGCTGGTGCTGGAGCCGGCCATCATCGACATGGTGGTGGGCCACGCCACCGCGGCCGACTTCCAGCGCATGGACGAATGCAACCTGCACGCCGAAGCCGCCACCACGCTGGAAGCCTTTGAGCAGTGGGACGCCGCGTTGCACGAAGCCATTGCCGCGGCGGCCCACAACGCCTTCATCGCCGACATGTTCAGGCGCATGAGCGACGTGCGTTCACAAGGCGAGTGGGGCATGCTCAAACGCCGCAGCGCCACCCCAGAACGGCGGCAGCTGTACCAGCAGGAACACCGTGCATTGGTGGCCGCGCTGAAGCATCGTGACGCGCAGAAGGCGCGCGCGCTGTGCCTTGCGCACCTGGTGCGGGTGCGGACGAATTTGCTGGGCGACTGATCGGTTGGGGCTGAGCGGCCAGGGCCGAGCGCCCGATCCGCCGACGCGAGCCATCCCCCTCATTCGCGGGGTCGCGCGTGCAGAACCTTCATCTGCCCTGTGGCGGGGTGCGTACCGGGTTGTCGGCAAGACATGCGCCGCAGCTTTCAGAGTGCGAACGCGGGCCCGCTTGCCGGCACAGTCCCCACCACAACACCCAGCACCCAGGAGTATCAAACCATGGCACGTCCTCTTCAACAAATCGGCGCCCTGCTCGCGCTGACCGTGCTGGCCTCGGCCGCGCAGTCGGCGGCGGTTTACGCGCTGGGCAGCAACAACAGCACGCTCGTCCGCTTTGACACCGCGGCACCCGGCACGGTGACGACGGTGGGCGCCCTTGGCGGCGCCACCACCCAGCTTGACGGCATCGACTTCCGCGCCGCTGATGGCGGGCTGTACGGCTACAACGCCGCCACCTCGGGCATTTACCGCGTGGACACCGCCACCGGTGCGACGACGCTGGTCAGCACCGCCACCACGGCCGTCGGCCGCACAGCCACCGGCATCGATTTCAACCCGGCGGCCGACCGCCTGCGTGTTGTCACTGCCGCCGACAACAACCTGCGCATCAACGTTGCCACGGGCGCCACCATCGTCGATGGCACGCTGGCTTACGCGGCCGGTGACGCCAACTTCGGCACCAACCCGAACATCACCGAAGCGGCCTACACCAACAACGACAACAACGCCGCCACCGCCACCACGCTTTATTACATCGACGACCTGCTCAACGTGCTGGTGTCCACCAGCAGCCCGAATGCCGGCGCGCTGAACACGGTGGGCGCACTGGGCCTGGACGTGGACGACTACCTGGGCTTCGACATCTTCACCGACGCGGGTGGCATCAACAACGCCTTCGCGTCGCTGCGCGTGGCCGGCGCGCAGGGCCTGTATGCCATCAACCTGGCCACCGGTGCGGCGACCCTGATCGGTGCCATCGGCATGGACCAGCTGCACGGCCTGGCAGTGGCCACCGTGCCCGAGCCCGGCACGATGGTGCTGACGGCCGCCGCCGGCCTGGCGCTTGTCGGCCTGCGCCGCCGCAAGGCGTTGCAGCCCAAGGGGTTGGCCGCCTGATCTTTACAGGCAACCCAGGCCCCGGGGCCGCCACTGTTCGGTGGCCCCGGGGCCGCCACATTGACCCCATCAATGTGCATCGACAGAGTTGGCGGCTGCTCGCCCAAAAGCAACCAATCACAACCAATCGAGACTGCAGGGAACGCGATGGCTCTCAATTCATGGCGTCACACTCTGCGACCCCAGGCTGGGCTGCTGTTCGCGGCGCTTCTCGGTCTGTTGCTGCCCCTGGCGCAGGCCCAGGCTCAGGACTACCCCACCCGCGCGGTCAAGATCATCGTGCCCTTCGCCCCCGGTGGCTCGGCCGATGTCTTCGGCCGCTTCATCGCGCAACGCCTGCAGGAAACCCTGGGCCAAAGCTTCGGCATCGACAACTGCCCCGGTGGTGGCTCCGTCATCGGCCCGGCGCGGTCGCCAAGTCCGCGCCCGACGGCGACACGCTGCTTTTGATGAGCAACACCTACACCGTCAATGAATCACTCATTCCGACCAAGCCCTTCGTTTTGATGCGCGACTTCGCGCCGATCGCGCCCATCAACGATTCCGACCTGGTGCTGGTGACGAAATCGGGCCTGCAGGCGCAGACGTTGGGTGACCTGATCAAGACCGCCAAGGCCAAGCCCGGCGGCATGTCCTATGCGCCACCATCACCGAGCACATCAAGTCCGGCAAGGTGAAGGCGCTGGCCACCACCGGCAAGGCGCGTTCCGCCACGCTGCCCGACGTGCCCACCGTCAGCGAGGCCGGTGTGCCGGGTTGTGAAGCCACGATCTGGGTAGGGCTGATGGCGCCCAAGGGCACGCCGCCCGCCGTCATCAACAAGCTGGATGCCGAACTGGCCAAGATCACGTCCAACCCCGACGTTCGCCGCGCCTGGGCCGCGCAGGGCACGACGGCGCTGACGATGGATGTCGATGAATTCACGCGCTGCACCGCCGACGGCATCACCAAGTGGGCGCGCATCGTGAAGATCTCGGGCGCCAAGGCCGAGTAGGCCCGGAGCGCCAGCCCATGACTGAGCTTCACCTCCTGTGCGCAGGCGCGGCACATGGCCTTGTGAAGGGCTTTTGAAGGCCTTGCAGGCGCAGTTTGAAGCTGAAACAGGCGCCACCGTGCAGGCCCGCTTTGGCGCTGTCGGCGCCATGAAAGAAGCGCTGCTGGCAGGCGAGCCTTGCGACGTGATGATTGTCCCCGCAGCCATCATCGACGCGCTGGCCACCGATGGCCGGCTGCAGCCCTCTACACGGGCAACGATGGGCAGTGTGCGCACCGGCGTTGCAGTGCAGGCCAGCGCGCCTCAGCCGATGGTGGACACGCCCGCTGCTCTGAAGGCCGCACTGCTGGCCAGCACGGCCAGCTACTTTCCCGACCCGCTGCGCGCCAGGGCCGGCATCCATTTCGCCAGCGTGACGCGGGACCTGGGTGTCATCGACACGCTGCAGCCGCGGTTTCGCACGTACCCGGCCGGTGCCATCGCCATGCGCGAGCTGGCGGCGGCGCCAGGCCCCGGGCTCGTCGGCTGCACGCAGTTGACCGAAATCAACTACACGCGCGGCGTCGAAACGGTGGCGGCACTGCCGACGCAGTTCGAGCTGGCGACGGTGTACAGCGCAGCAGCCGCCAGCGGCCCGCAAAGCGCGGCGCAGGCCACGCTGTCGCAACGCATCATCGCGCTGGTCAGCGGCCCGGGCAGCGTGGCGCCGCGCACAGCGGGCGGATTCAAGTTCTCAACCGAGAGGCCGGGCCATCATGAAGAGACGACTGATCATCCAAGCCGCGCCGGCCGAATGGGCTCTGCCGGGCCTGAATGTCCGGGCTCAGTCCTTTCCCGCCAAACCCATCCGCTACATCGTGCCGGTGTCGGCAGGCGGCGGCAGCGACCTCGTCGGCCGCACCGTCACCGAACGCTGGGGCAAGGTTCTGAACCAGTGCTGCGTGGTTGGAAACATCGGTGGCGGCGGTGGCGCCATCGCCTGCCAGACCACGGCCAAGGCAGCGCCAGATGGCTGTACGCTCTTGCAGGGTTATCTTGCCACCCACGGCACGCTCAAGCAGGCCGCCGGCAGCTTCATGGTGCACCTGCCCTACCGTGGCATCGAGCCGGCCTTCACCGACCTGCTGGGCAACCAGACGCAGGCCATGTTCCCCGGCCTCGCGGCGGGGCTGCCGCACATCCGCTCAGGGCGCGTGCGCGCCATCGGCGTCACCGGCACCACGCGCCACCCGCTGCTGAAAGACGTGCCGACGATGATCGAGGCCGGCTTCAAGGGTTTCGACGCCGTGCAGTGGTACGGCGTGGTCGGACCGGCCGGGTTGCCGGCGCCCGTGCTGAAGACGCTGAACGACAGCCTGAACAGCGTGCTGGCCACGCCCGACATGCGCGACAAGCTCGCCGCCGAAGCGCTGGACCCGACACCGATGTCGCCCGAAACCTTTGGCCAGTTCATTCGCGCCGACATCGCGCGCTGGACCGCGATTGCACGCGACCGCAAGATCGATCTCGATGCAAGTCCGCAAGTCCGCAAGTCCGCAAGTCCGCAAGTCCGTGCGTCCGCGACTCCGCAAGTATGCAAGCTCGACCTCAACGCCCGAGAGCCCGCACCCATGAAGCCTATGCCGACGCCATCCTGGCGCTGGACGGCAGCATGCCCAGCGGCACCTACATCGACATGTGCAGCAGGCTGCGGGTGGAAGCAGTTCACGGTGCTCAACGGCATCAGCCACGCGAGCTTCCAGCAGAAGAACTAAAAAATGGTTTATCAGGTCCTGCACGCGAACTTCACGCAGGCGGTGCCGGCTTACACCGACTATTCGAAGCACTGAATCAGTCACTGAAGAAGAGGAACCGACCTGACGATCAAGTTGAAGGCACTCACACACGGCCTCTTCGACCACATCGCCGACGCACCGGCACTGGCCAAGATGCACGACGCGCCGCTGTGGGCACCGGCCGGCCTGTCACAGTCGCTGTCGATGCTGGGCGTGTTGCCGCCTTCCCAGGCGCTGCGCCTGAACAAGAGTCGCACCGTCACGCCGGTAGGTCCCAACGTCAAGGTGACGATGGTGCGGGCCGATCACAGTTCTGAACTGGTCTGGAAGAACCCGACCACGGGCAAGGACGAAGTGCACATGGGCGGCGAAGCAGGTGGCTTCATCATCGAATTCGAGAACGGCTTCAAGCTCTGGCACATGGGCGACACCGTTGTCTTTGGCGACATGCGCCTGGTCGGCGAGATGTACAAGCCCGACCTGGTGCTGATGCCGGTTGGCGGCAGCCAGTTCGTGATGAATCCATCTGACGCAGCGATGGCCGCGCGCGACCTCATCAAGGCCAAGATCGTGATTCCGATGCACTACCTCACCAACACCCGTTTGCCGGGCACGCCAGCGCAGTTCAGCGCTGCGCTGGGCACGGCGCCCGTCAAGTTGATGGTGCTGCAGCCGGGTGATACGGCAGAGTTCTGATGCCGGTGCGGCGGGCCTGCTCAGGCCCGCCGCGCTAGATCAAAGCCTGCCCATCAGCAGCAGGACGATCAGCACCACCACCACCAGGCCCAGCGCGCCGCTGGGGCCGTAGCCCCAACTGCGACTGTGGCCCCAGGTTGGCAGCACGCCGATGACGAGCAGTACCAGGATGATCAGAATAATGGTGCCGATGCTCATAGGAGTCTCCAGGTTGTCATGGGGGTGTTCACTTCGGCGCTGAGGCCGCGGGCGGGACCACGATTACAGTCGTGCCTTCACCGGGCTTGCCCGGGCTGCCGGTGTTCCCGGTATTGCCGGTATTGCCGGTATTGCCCTTGAGGCCGTCGTTGCCCTGGTTGCCCTGACTTCCGGTGCTTCCGGTGCTGCCCGTGTTGCCCGTGTTGCCCGTCGCGCCTGGCGCTCCGGGCGGGCCTGGCACGGCTTCAGGTGCCGGTGCCGGCACGTTGATCACGGTCGGGGGGGCGCGGTCGCACGCCGCAAGCGCTGCGGCAGCCGACAGCAGCAACAGCAATTTAGATGGGTTCATGGGGATTCCTCTGGGAGTGGCGGTGGTTCACGGCATATGCCATGGGCTGATCGTGACCTCCGAGCGGTTGGCGGTCTGTGCGTTGGCGCACACCGTGCAAGCGATAGCGGTGGCGGTGCCGCTGTGTGCGCCAACGTACCGATGCGGCGGAACGCTGTCTGCACACTAGCGACAAATGTCGAATTCCACTCACTCAGCACACCACAGGTTCAAGCCCGTTTGCCCGCTCTGCAAAGGCACCGTGGACCGCGTGCCCCGCAGTCTGCTGGACCGAGTCCGAAGCTTCTTCCTGCCGCGCGGGAAGACGCTGTTCCGCTACCAGTGCTGGGCTCCTGCGTGCGCCTGGCAAGGCAACCTGAAGCGCCATTCAGTCCGCCGCAATGTGTACGGTCCAGACGGCTCCAGGCGGCATGTGTTGGGTGCGGCGCAAATGTCGGACGCTGGCAAATAGGCCGCAACACAACGAGCCAAGACAATGGGCGCACCGACCGCCCGAGGCGCTGAGTCCCCGGGCCGCTTAGCGGTGGGCCTGCAGCGCCGGCCGCAGCGCGATCAAGGAACGCCGCACCCAACTTTTCACGGTGCCCACAGGCTGCTGCAGATGGGCTGCGATCTCGTCGTGTGTGAGTCCTTCAAAGAAGGCCAGCGCCAGGCTCTGACGTTGTGCGTCGGGCAGCGTCCGCAGGCCGTCTTGCAGCGCGCGCGAATCCTGACGGTGGATGGCGGCATCGAAGGGCGTCGCCGCCGCACAAGCCAGCCCCGCGTAGGGATCTTCTTCCTCCTGCAGGGCAGTGGTCCGACTGTCGGGCCGCGCCTGGCGGCGGCGCAGGCTGTCCAGCGCACTGTGGTGCGCGATGGCTGCCAACCAGGATTGGGCGACACCGCGCTGCGGGTCAAAGTTGCGGCACTTGCGCCACACCTTGCAATAGATCTCCTGCAACACGTCTTCAGAATCCGCGCGGTCTCGGTTGATCGTGAAAACGATGGCGAACAGGCGCGGGCTCGTCAGCACATAGAGCCGCTTGAAGGATTCGGGGCAGCCCGTGGCAACGGCCTGCAGCAGTTGCTCCAGTTCAGCCGACTTCCCGCCGCCGTTCAAGCGGGTTGCCCGCGCGGCGCGCGGTGGTTCGCCAAACGGCGGTGTGTGTTTCATCGTGAACTGCAAACTGCGCTTTCAAATCACTCCAGGCCACACGGGCCTGCAACCGAGCCCGTGCCGCATGGGCCGTGCCAGTCTGCTCCCGCTCCGCCGCATGAACTGTGCGCTGGTGAACACAAGGCGAACAGTCGTGGCCCGACGGGCGTGACGGCAGCCGCTGGCGCCGAACGCACTTGAGGCGTCCACCAATCAAGGGTACGAAAGCGCACAGACGCTGCAGTGGCAGGGCCGTAAAACCGCTTGGTACACAAGCCGTTCAACCTGCAGCGAGCTGCAAATGTCAACGGCGTGGCGCGCATCGAAGACAACCTGAAACTCCAAGGAAACACGATCATGAACCCTACATGCCGTCGGCAAACGCTGACTCTTTCGCCCCGGCCCTTGCACCTGCTGGCGCTGGCTGCACTGGCTACGCTGTCGGCCGGCAACGCCATGGCACAGGACAGCAGCTACTACTACTTTGGACTCGGCGGCGGGCAGACCCGTGGCGACGTGGAAGAGCGTGGTCTGACCAACCGTGTCAGCACACCGCCGCCCGGTGGCTACACCAACTACAGCCTGGCCACCGACCGCCGGGACGCTGGCTACAAGGTCTTTCTGGGCTACCAACTCAACCGTTATGTCGGCTTTGAGCTGGGGTATTTCAACCTCGGCAAGCAGGGCACGCAAGTCACGACCACGCCCGCCGGCACGATGACTGCCGAACTGCGCGCGCAGGGCGCCAATCTCGACGTCGTGGGCACGCTGCCCTTGACCACCAACCTGTCGGCCCTGGGCCGCGTGGGCACGGCCTATACCCGCACCCGGGCGCAGTTCAGCGGCACCGGCGCGGTCGTGGTGACCAACCCGAATCCCAGTGACCGTCGCGCCGACATGAAGGTGGGCGTGGGCCTGCAGTACGCCTTCAGCCCCGGTTTCATGATGCGTGCCGAAGGCGAGCGCTACCGCATCAGCGACGCCACCGGTGGCCGCAGCAGGGCCAACCTGTATTCCGTGAGCCTGGTGTTCCCGTTCGGTCGCGCGCCGGCCCCGGCACCCAAGGTGGCCTACATGCCTCCGCCGCCGCCCGCTCCGGCACCCGTGGTGATGGCCGAGGCGCCGTCACCTGCGCCGGCACGCGTGATGGTGGCGCCCATGCCCGCCCCAGCGCCCGCCGCACCGGTGAAGCGCCGTGTCACCTATTCAGCCGAGTCGCTGTTCGGCTTTGACAAGGCCACCATCCGGCCCGAAGGCATGACCGCACTGGATGGTTTTGCCGCTGAACTGGCAGGCGCCAGCTTCGACTCCATCACCGTCGAAGGTCACACCGACCGCATCGGCAGCACGGCTTACAACCAGAAGCTGTCGATGGAGCGTGCCGAAGCCGTCAAGGCCTATCTCGTGAGTGCCGGGCGCGTGGATGCCGGCAAGGTGAATGCCGTGGGCATGGGCGAAGGCACGCCGGCTACCAACGCAGCCGACTGCAAGGGCAATACAAAGACGGCGGCGCTGGTCACGTGCCTGCAGCCCGACCGTCGCGTGGAGATCGAAGTCACCGGCACGCGCTGACAACCGCGGTCGGCGCCGCGCCCTACATCGCCTTGAACAGGTGCACGTAGGCGCGGCTCACCGGCAGCTCGGTCTCAAAGCCCTTGACGCGCAGAAAGAGCCGGCTTGCTTCGTCGCGCCGCGTGCCGGCCAAGTGTGCGAGGTTGATGATGGTAGAGCGGTGCACCTGCACAAACTGACTCGCGTCCAGCTGCGCGGCAAGTTCCGCAATCGGCGTGCGGATGAGGTGTTCGGCCTCGGCTGTTTGCACGCAGGTGTACTTGTCGTCGGCGCGGAAGAAGAGCACCTCGTCCACCGCCACCTGGTGCGTCAGTTCGCCGCTGCTGGCGCGCACCCAGCGCAGGCGCTCGAGGCCGGCTCCAGGGCTTGCAGCAGTTCCAACAGGCGCCAGCCGGCGCAGCGCAGCCAGCAGCGCACCGTCGTCCGACGCGGGTTGCGAGAGCGCGCGCTGTACGCGGTCAACGGTGCGTTGCAGCCGCTCGCTCTTCACGGGCTTGAGCACATAGTCCAGCGCCTCCTGCTCGAAGGCTTGCACGGCGTAATCGTCGTAGGCCGTCACAAACACCACGCGCGTGGTGCCTTCAATGCCTTGCGCCACCTCAAGCCCCGTCAGGCCGGGCATCTGGATGTCCAGGAAGGCGATGTCGGGCCTCAGCGCAGCGATGCGTTCGGCCGCTTCGACACCATTGCGCGCCATCGGCAGCAGCTGCAGATCGGGCCACATCGCAGCCAGCTCGGCGGCCAGTGCGCGCGCCAGGTGCGGTTCGTCATCGGCGATGAGTGCGGTCGTCATGGCGTGGTGTCTTGCAAGGGCAGTGTGATGCGGGCCAGCGTGCCCGGGTGCATGGCGCGGATGTCCAGCGTGGCGGCGGGGCCGTACCGCGCCAGCAGGCGCTGGCGGATGTTGTCCAGCGCCATCCCGGCGCCGGGCTTGCCAGTGCCAGTGCCACTGCCACTGCGGCGCGCCGGGGCGTCCGGGCCGCGGCCGTCGTCCTGCACGTCCAGCACCAGGTGCGCGCCTTCCACCCTTGCGCTGACGCGCACGCTGCCGCCGTCGATGCTGGGTTCGAGCCCGTGCACCACGGCGTTTTCCACCAGCGGCTGCAGCAGCAGCGGCGGCAGCGGCTGGGCACGCGCGGCGTCGTCGGCGGTGATGGAAAAGCGCAGCCGGTCTTCCATGCGTGCTTGCAGCAGTTCGAGGTAGCTCTGCGCCAGGGCGAGTTCCTGCGCCACCGCGCTGTGCTCGCCGCGCAGCGTGGTCAGCGACGCACGCAGGTAGTCGGTGAAGCTCTGCAGCATCTGCTTGGCCTTGGGCAGGTCATGGTCCAGCAGGCTTTGCACATTGGCCAGCGTGTTGAACAGGAAGTGCGGTTCGATCTGCGCCTGCAGCAGCCGCAACTGCGATTCGGTGGCGCGCCGTTCGGCTTCAACCTGCTTGGCCTTGGTGGCGAAGAAGTGGTGGAAGAGAAAAGTCATCATCACCGACATCAACACCGTTCCGACAATGATGTTGTTGCCTGCGCGGCTGCCGATCCACACCGTGATGTCAGAGCCCGCCAACTGCACGCCCAGCGGCCAGCCCAGCACCACGCCAATCATCGGTAGGCCCGAGAAGAAGACGGTGCGCTGCCAGTTCTTCCAGCGTGCCACCCGCTCGGGTGTGGCAAACCACAGCCGGGTGATGTCGAAGAGCAGGTGGATGACGACGCCAATCGTCAGGCTGACGGTCAGATTCTTGCCGTACCAGTAGGCCCAGCCGGCCAGGTTGCGCCAGGCGCCTTCGCCGCTGGCAAAGGCAACGAAGCCCATCACCGTGAAGGGCACCGCCAGGCCCATGCAGAACAGCAGCGTCCACACCCACTGCAGCCACCAGGGGCCGGCGGGGTGGCGGTTGTCGTTGCTGATCCAGGACTGCCAGGACGCGGCGAGCAAGCTGCGGGTGATGGGCTGGGTGATCTGCATGGGCCGCAGTGTAGGAAGGCTGCCGCCATGCGGGGACTGGCAGGCGACGGTTGGCAGGCACGCGCGCTGAATCGACAGCCGGGCCGCTGCCTACAATCGTCCAGCACTCCGGCAAACATTTCGAGCACTCACCACCTATGCAGATCGATCCCACCATCTTCAAGGCCTACGACATCCGCGGCATCGTCGGCAAGAACGTCGATGAAATCTTTGCCGAGCACCTGGGCCGTGCCTTTGGCTCAGAAGCCGTGGCGGCTGGCGAAAAGGCTGTGGCGGTGGGCCGCGACGGGCGGCTGTCGGGCCCCGGCCTCGTGGCGGCGCTGATCCGCGGTTTGAAGACCACGGGGCTGGACGTGGTGGACATCGGTGCCGTCACCACGCCAATGCTGTATTACGTGGCTGCCACGCGCGCCAAACACGGCTGCCGCAGCGGCATCCAGGTCACGGGCAGCCACAACCCGAAGGACTACAACGGCTTCAAGATGGTGATGAGCGGCCGCGCGATCTATGGCGACGACATCCAGAAGCTGCGCCAGCGCATCGAGACCGAAACCTACACCACGAAGCGAGGGCGCAGCGCCAAGATGGACATCGTCGCCGAGTACAGCCGCCGCATCACGCGCGACTGCAAGCTGGCGCGGCCGATGAAGATCGTGGTGGACAGCGGCAATGGCATCCCGGGCGCCACCGCACCGGCCATCCTGCGCGCGCTGGGCTGTGAAGTGATCGACCTCTACAGCAAGGTGGACGGCGACTTCCCCAACCACCACCCCGACCCCAGCAAGCCCGAAAACCTGGCCGACCTGATCAAGGTCGTGCACGCCACGGGGGCCGAACTCGGGCTGGCATTCGACGGCGACGGCGACCGCCTGGGCGTGGTCACGGCGCAGGGCCACATCATCTACCCCGACCGCCAGATCATGCTCTTTGCGCGCGACATCCTGAAGCGCCACAAGGGCGGCACCATCATCTTCGACGTCAAGTGCAGCCAGCGCCTGCCGGTGGCCATCAAGAAGGCCGGTGGCAAGCCGCTGATGTGGAAGACGGGGCACTCGCTGATCAAGGCCAAACTGAAGGAAACCGGCGCCCCCTTTGCGGGCGAGATGAGCGGCCACCTCTTCTTCGGTGAACGCTGGTACGGCTTTGACGATGCGATGTACACCGCCGGGCGGCTGCTGGAAATCCTGAGCCGCGAGAAGAACCCCAGTGCCTTCCTGGACGCGCTGCCGACGAGCTTTTCCACGCCCGAACTCAACGTCAGCTGTGCCGAAGGCGAACACCACACGGTGGTGGCCGAATTGCTCGCACGCGCGGCCGATGGCGGCTTGAAGTTCGAAGGCGGCGAAGTCGGCACCATCGACGGCCTGCGCGTGGACTTTGCCGACGGCTTTGGCCTCATCCGCGCCAGCAACACCACGCCCGTGCTGGTGCTGCGCTTTGAAGGCCACACGCAGGAAGCGCTGCACCGCATCGAAGCGCAGTTCATGGACGTGCTGCGCAGCGTCAAGCCGGATGCGCAGGTGGGCGCCTCGGCACATTGAAAACCCATTGACCCGCGCAGGATCTGCAGGAAGCGCCGGCGTGCAAGGGTGGCTGGCACGCAGCGCCTACACGCTGCTGCTGAGGCTGGCCACGCCGCTGTACTTTGCCCGGCTGTGGTGGCGCGGCCGGCCGGGTCAGCGGGAACCGACGTACCGGCAATGGTGGCCTGAACGGCTGGGCTTCAGTCAGGTGCGCGCTGAGCCTGGCCGCTTGTGGCTGCACGCGGTGTCTCTGGGCGAAACGCGCGCTGCCGCACCGTTGATCGACGCCTTGCGCGCGCAGCGGCCGGGGCTGCGGCTTCTGCTGACCCACGGAACGGCCACAGGCCGCGAAGCCGGCGCCGAGCTGCTGCGCGAAGGCGATGCGCAGGCCTGGCTGCCTTACGACACCCCTGGCGCAGTGCGCCGTTTCCTGCGCCACCACCGGCCTGCTGCCGGGGTGCTGATGGAAACCGAGGTCTGGCCCAACCTGCTCTTTGAAGCGCAGGCGCTGGGTCTGCCGATGGTGCTGGCCAACGCGCGCCTGTCGGAACGCAGCCACGCCAAAGGGCAACGCCTGTCCGCGCTGATGCACCCGGCGGTGGCCAGTTTCGCGCAGGTGCTGGCGCAGACCGACGACGACGCAGATCGGCTGCGGGCCTCGGGCGCGCCGCATGTGCAGGTGCTGGGCAACCTGAAGTACGACATCACGCCAGAGCCCGATCTGCTGGCGCGCGGCAGCGCTTGGCGGGCCCTGCTGGCGCGGCCCATGGTTCTTGGCGCCGTGACGCGTGACGGTGAAGAGGCGCTGCTGCTCGAGGCCTGGTGTCAACTGCCGTCGCCGCGCCCCTTGCTGTGCGTGGTGCCGCGCCATCCGCAGCGTTTTGACGAGGTGGCGGCGCTGGTCCGCCGGGCCCGCCTGACACTGGCGCGGCGCAGCGCCTGGGCGGGTTCGCCGCCGCCTGAAGCCGTGGCCGCCGACGTCTGGCTCGGCGACAGCCTGGGCGAAATGCCGGCCTGGTACGCCGCTGCCGACGTGGCCTTGCTGGGCGGCAGCTTCGCGCCGCTGGGCGGCCAGAACCTGATCGAAGCGGCAGCCTGCGGCTGCCCCCTGGTGATGGGGCCGCACACCTTCAACTTCGCGCAGGCCGCAGAACAGGCGCTGGCCGCCGGCGCGGCGCTGCGCGAGCCCGACATGGCCGCAGCGGTGCGGCGTTGCGTGGCGCTCGGCCAGGGCGCTGAACGCGAACGGATGTCGGAGCAGGCGCTGGCCTTTGCAGCCCGGCACCGCGGCGCTGCCGGGCGCATGGCGCGGCAGGTGTTGACGCTGGTGCCGCAGCAAGGGTGACCGGCCCTTTCAAGTCGCACTGTAGGGCTGCCTCGGATGCGGACTTTGCAAACCCAAGGGCCGCCTGGGCGTCGGATTGCTCAACACCTTCCCTGGCCACCTTTGCCCATTCGCCGCACAAGACCTTCGCCGACGTGGTGGCCGCCGCCAAGGAACGGTGGCTGAGAGCGGCTACGCCGGCTTTGACGCGCCCACCTGGTGGGCCGTGCGGGCGCCAGCCAAGACGCCACCGGAGATCGTCAAGCGCATGAATGAAGGAATCAACCGCGCGCTGGATCTGCCGGACGGGCGCGACCAGCTGTCGGCGAAGGGCATCGACATCCTGCGCACCACGCCCGACGCAGCGCGGGTCTTCATCGACCGCCAGATGGACATCTGGGCCAAGGTGGTGAAGGACAACGGGATCAAGTCGGACTGAGACGCTGCAGCCGCCACGCTTCAACCGGCGCTGGCGCGCAGCAGGTCCAGCGAGACCACGTTCGCACTGCCCGGCAACACGAGGCTGTCGAGCGCCGCGCGCGGCACGTGCAGGTGGTCGGCCAGGATCGGGCGGATGGCGGCTCGCAGGTCGGTGGTGATGCGCAGGTCGCGGCCTTCGAAGCGGTCTTTCTTGGCCAGGCCCGGCCAGTCGGCCAGCACGCGGCCGCCCTTGACGGCGCCGCCCAAAACGAAGGCCGCGCCGCCGGTGCCGTGGTCGGTGCCCTGGTTTCCGTTGACGGCCACTTCACGGCCAAATTCGGTGGCCACCAGCACGACGGTGCGGCCCCAGGTGCCGCCGGGCAGCAAGCCTTCACGCAAGGCATCCAGCGCGGCGTCCAGCGTGCGCAGGTTGTTGGATGTGGCGCCGTTGGGTGCAGCCTGGTTGGTGTGCGAGTCCCAGCCACCCATCTCCAGCACGGCCACCTGCGAGCCACGCTGCAGGAATTCTGCGGCCTTGCGGGCCAGGGCAATGGCGGCGCCTCGGCCTCCGCCGCCGTTCGCTGCGCCCGGCATGCCTTGCACATTGGCGGCCATGCCGGGTTCTTCGCGCAGGCCGCGCGCACGGGCCAGGGCCTGGGCCAGCGCGGGGTCGTTGCGGTACATCGCCTCCAGCCGCGCCACCAGATCGGCGCCGGGTTCTGGCAGGCTGGACGGCGCCCAGGTGTCCACTTCGGCAGGGCCGCGCAGCACCAGCGGCACGGCAGTTTCCAGGGCCACCGCACGCAGGCTGCCGCCGGTGCTGGTGAGCGCGCGGCTGAGCCAGCCTGTCGCCAGTTCATAGGGTCTAGCGCCACCGCTTTCCAGCACCTGCTGGGCGTCGAAGTGCGAGCGTTCGCGGTAGGGCAGGCCCACTGCCTGCAGCACCGCCAATTCACCGCGGCCGTGCATCGCGTGCAGTTGCGGCAGCAGCGGGTTGAGCGCAAAGGTGGCGTCCAGTCGCAACGCTTCTGAAGCGAACACCCCCAGCACCCCGCGTGGGTCGGCAAAGGCCGGGTCGCCGATGGCGGGCACGGCGGTGAGGCCGTCCATGCCACCGCGCAGGATGAGGAAAACGAAGCGGTTGGCGTTCGGGGTTGCGCCCTGGTTCGCGGTGGCCGCGACGCTCAGCGTGGCCCAAGGTGCCACTGCGGCAGCGAGCGATGCCTGCAGCAGATGTCGGCGCGACAGAGTTGAAGGACAGACCATGTCAATTTCTCCTGCGAGACAGAGGCAGCCGATCAAGGCCTTGCGCGGATCCGGCTCCGCCGGGCCGCAGCAACAACCCCCTCGGGGGGCAGCGAACGAAGTGAGCGTGGGGGCACCTCATCGGCGCTGGAATTCAGGCGACATCAACAGCAGCGCCACGGCTTGTCGCCCGTCTGCCGCGCGTTCGATCTGGCGCGCCGTGCTCTCCTGCAGCAACGGCCCCAGGCTCGCCGCGGCCAGTGCGCGGGCATCCAGTTGGCGGCCCGTGCGGTCGGCCACGCGGGTGGCCCATTCGACGCGTTTCCACACCGCGTCGGGGCCCAGCCATTCTTCAGCGCGGTCGGGCCAGCCGGCGGGGGAGGGCGCCGCCTGCACACGCTGGCCGAGTTGACCGATGGCGCCGTCAAACTGGCGCGAGAACGCTTGTTCACCCAAGCTGAGCACGCGCACCGTGCTGAGCACAAATTCTTCCGGAGTCTTCAGCTTGGCCGGCTGCGGCGCCCAGGCTTCTGGCGACTGCAGCAACGTGCGATAGAGCGCAGCCAGGTCGCCGCTACTGCTGCGGAAATTGGCGGCCAGTCGCGCCACCAGCGCGGGCGGTGGTTCGTCGGCGACAAAGTGGCGCGCCAGTTTGGTGGCGATGAAAGTGGCGGTGGACGGGTGCAGCGCCAGATCGTTCAGCACCTCGTCCAGCGCCGTTGGGCCTTCGGCATAACGTTTGTTCAGCACGGTCTTGAAGCCCGGCTGGTGCCACGCGGCTTCAAAGCGCACAGGGTCAGTGCCGGCAGGCGCCGCGGCCAGCTCGCGCAGTGGCACGCGCCAGCCGGTGAGCACGCGCGAGAATTCGGTCACATCGGCCTGCGTGTAGCCACCCCAGCCGCCGTAAGGGGCGCCGCCGCCGGCCACACCCAGGGTGTGCAGTTCCAGCACCTCGCGCGCCAGGTTTTCATTCAGGCCGGTGAGGCGCGGGCCGGGCTCGCCTTCAGCGCGCGGGCGGCGGGCCTGGCGGCGCACGAAGGGGGAATCCGGGCCGACGGAGTTGTCGTTGTCCAGGTAGCGCAGCATGCCGGCGTGGTGCACCACGGACTTCAGCAGCGTGCTGAAAGTGCCAGCGATGTGCGGCCGGATGGCTTCACGTTCAAAGGCGCCGACGACACCGCGCGCGCTGGCCTTGGCCACGCTGACCGTGAAGTGGTTGGCCCAGAAGAGCGCCAGGCGTTCGTTAAAGGGCTGTGTGCTGAGTGCGGCGGTGGCCAGGCGCGCGCGCACGTCGGCTTGCACGATCTGGCGGAAGTACTCGCCGAACTGCTGCTCGACGGGGCGCATGTCCGCGCCGGGCGCCGAGCCCATGCTGCCTTCCCCGCTGTTGCCCTGGACCGCAGCCGTGCCCTGCGGCTGGCGCTGTGTGCGCAGGAATTCGGCGTAGCGCTTGACGCCGTCGACGCCGCTGGTGAGGCCACTGCCCCGCTGGGCTTCGGCCGCGCCGATCTGCGCCGTGAGCCAGGCGACGGGGTCGCTGCCCACGGTCGCCAGGCTGGCTTCACCCAGCCCGAAACGGTGGGCGGCCAGTGCAGCTTGCAGATCAGGTCGGGTCATGGTGTCTCTCCATGGCCTGAAGTGTCGCGCAGCGCCCTGTCACGCAGCGTGGCCGCCGGGTGAAGATTCGTTGCGCCGCCTGGCGCGGGGCCTACCGGGCCAGCAGCCGGTTGATGATGTCGACGTCGGTGGGCAGCAACTGGCCCGATGCCTGGCGCAGCCGCAGGTTGCCCACCAGCACGTCGTAGCGTGCTTTGGCCAGGTCACGCTGGGTGGTGTAGAGCTGGGTCTGCGCGTTGAGCACGTCCAGGTTCACGCGCACGCCGACCTTGTAGCCCAGTTGCGTGGCTTCCAGCGCCAGCTTGCTGGACGATTCGGCGGCTTCCAGGGCCCTGACCTGTGCCAAGCCCGACTGCACGCCAAAGTAGGCCACGCGTGTGCCCTGGGCCACGCTGCGACGCGCGAAGTCGAGGTCGTTGCGCGACTTCTCTTCGAGCGCCAGCGTTTCCTTGATGCGGTTCTGTGTGAAGCCGCCGGTGTACAGCGGCCAGTTCAGCTGCACGCCGACGCTGCCGACGGCACTGGTGCCGGCACTGCGGGTGAAGTTGGGCAGGGTGCCGCGGGTGTCGTTGGTACCCAGCGACGCAACCGCATCGACAGTGGGCAGGTCGCCCGCGCGCGCCTTGCTGATTTCCAGCGACGCCACTTCCAGCGCCACGCGGGCGCGGCGCACGCTGGGGTGCTGCTGGTCGGCCACGGTGACCCACTCTTCGGCATTGGTGGGCATGGGCGAAGGCAGCATCACCGGCACCAGCAGCGGCTTCGGCGTCACGCCGTTGCGGCCGGCCAGCGTGTCGAGCGCGACCTGCTTGGTGCGCAGGTCGTTCTCCGCCAGGATCTCTTGTGCCGTGGCGAGGTCAAAGCGGGCCTGCGCTTCACGGGTGTCGGTGATGGTGGCGGTGCCGACTTCGAAGTTGCGCTTGGCCGATGCCAGCTGTTCGGTGATGGCGGCCTTGCTGGCGCGGGTGGTGGCCAGCGTGTCCTGCGCGCCCAGCACGTCGAAGTAGGCCTGCGACATGCGCAGGATCAGGTCCTGTTCGGCGCTGTCCAGATCGGCCTGGGCCGACAGCAGCAACTTGCGCGCCTGCGCGATGGTGGCGCTGTTGGCACGGTTGAAGAGCGGGTAGCGGCCGTTGAGGGCGCCCGATGCGGTGAAGGTGCTCTTGGCACCCACGTTCGGCGGATCGGTCAGCGATGCGTTGACACCGGCCGTGGCGGCCAGGGAAGGTCGCTCGAGTGATTCGGACTGTGCCGCGCGGTATTCGGCACTCTGTGCGTTGGCCTTGGCGGCCAGGTAGGTGGCATCAAAGCCGCGTGCGGCGTCATACAACTCCTGCAGGCTCTGCGCGGCAGCCAGCCCCGGCAGGCTGGCCAGCAAGATCACGGCGCCGGCCAGGAGGTGCTTGGCAAAGCGGGGCGTGGGGGTTGGGGTCGGGCGCATGCAGGGTTCCTTGGGGTTTGTGGGGCGCGGGCTCAGGGCGGACAGCTTGGGGCAAACGGCCTGGGCCTTTGCGGCGCCGGGTCAGTACTGCGGCACGTCGTGGTCGATCCGCGTTGACCAGGCGTCGACGCCGCCGGCGAGGTTATAGACGCGCGGGTAGCCGCGCTGCTGCAGGAATGCGACGACCTGCGCGCTGCGCATGCCGTGATGGCAGATACAGACGACAGGCTGCGCGGCGCTGATCTCATCCAGGCGCTGCGGGATGTCGTTCATGGGGATGTGGAGCGCGACCGGGCCGGCCAGGTCGATGCGGGCGAGCGCCACTTCCCAGGGCTCGCGCACGTCCAGCAGCAGGGCCAGCGGTTCGGTGGCGACAAAGGCCTTCAGCTGGTCAACGCTCAGCGACTGCATGGGCTGGACACCAACTAGAAGTGGAATCGTGTCGGCTCATCAAAGCCTTCAAGGCGCGGCGCCACGGTGTCGAAGAGATCGGCCTGCGCCCAGGCCTCTTCGCCAGCCCGTGTGTACAGCCGCGCCCGCATGATCGGCAGTTCACCCACCACCGCAACCAGCCGGCCGCCGGGCTTGAGCTGCTGCAGCAAGGCGCGTGGCACGTCGGGCACTGAACCCGACAAGACGATGAGGTCGAAGGGCCCTTCTTCAGCCAGGCCGCGTGCGCCGGCTGCTGCCTTCACGTCCGCCACCGTGCAGTTGGCAATGCCGTTGCGGGCCAGGCTGTCGCGCGCCATCTGTGCCAGCGCGGGGCGGCATTCCAGCGTGGTGACGTGTTGCGCGCGGTGCGCCAGCAGCGCCGCCATGAAACCTGAACCGGTGCCCACTTCGAGCACGGTTTCGTGACGCTGCACCTGCAGCGCCTGCAGCAGGCGCGCTTCGACCTTGGGCTCCAGCATGCACGGCCCGGTCGCATCACCTTCCAGCAGTGGCACCTGGGTGTCCACGAAGGCCAGCGCGCGCTGGTGCGGCGGCACAAAGTCCTCACGGCGCACGGTGGACAGCAGCGACAGCACGGCGGGGTCGAGCACCGTCCACGGGCGGATCTGCTGCTCGATCATGTTGAAGCGGGCGATTTCAGCGTTCATGGCGGGGTGCGTTTTTTGGGAACCGGATGCGGCGTGTGGCCGAAGTTTATGGGCTGGCTTCGACTGCGGGCGCCGCGGTCGGCACAGCAGTGGGCCCAACGGCCCTGCTGCTGAAGCGTCGCTTGCCCCAGGCGGCCAGGTCGTCGAGCCAGCAATACACCACCGGCACCACCACCAGCGTCAGCAGTGACGAGGTGATGACGCCGCCGATGACGGCCTGGCCCATCGGCGCGCGCTGCTCGGAGCCTTCGGTCAGCGCAAAGGCCAGTGGCACCATGCCGAAGATCATCGCCAGCGTCGTCATCAGGATCGGCCGCAGCCGCACGCGCGCCGCTTCCAGCAAAGCGGCCGTGCGCTCCAGCCCCTTCACCACGGTGCCGTCGGGCATGACATGGTCTTCACGCGATCGGATCGCAAAGTCCACCAGCAGGATGGCGTTTTTCGTCACCAGCCCCATCAGCATGACGACGCCGATCACCGAGAACATGTTCAGCGTCGAGCGGAAGGCCAGCAGCGCCAGCACCACGCCAATCAGCGTCAACGGCAGGCTGCTCATCAGCGCCAGCGGCTGCAGAAAGCTCTTGAACTGGCTGGCCAGGATCATGTAGATGAAGACGACCGCCAAGGCCAGTGCACCCACCGCATAGGAAAAGGACTCCTGCATGTTCTTGGTGCTGCCGCCAAAGCTGTAGCGGTAGCCAGGCGGCCAGGCGATGCTGTCGAGCACCGTGCGGATGTCGGCCGAGACTTCACCGCTGCTGCGGCCCAGCGCATTGGCGTCGATGTTGATTTCGCGGCTCAAGTCGCGGCGGTTGATCTGGTTCGGGCCGGTGGACGGCCGCACATCGGCCACTTGCGACACCCGCACCACGCGCGCGGTGCCGTCGGTGTTGCTGCCGATGACCAGCGGCAGGTTGCTCAGGTCGGCCGCGCTGTTGCGGTTGTCCGGCGCCAGGCGCAGGCGCACGTCGTAGTTTTCACCGTCGCTGGCGCGCCAGCTGCCCACCGAGGTGCCGGCCAGCAGCGTGCGCAGCGTGTTGGCCAAAGTGTTGACGTTGAGGCCCAGGTCGGCCGCGGCGTCGCGCTTCACGTCCACCGCGATGGTGGGCTTGTCGGGCTTGAGCGTGCTGTCGAGGTCGGTCAGGCCCGCAATGGCGCGCAGCCGCGGCAGCAGTTGCCTGGAGATGCGTTCCAGCTCCCCCAGATCGGTGCCTTGCACTGAAAAGACGATGCTCTTGCTGCCACCCAGATCGGTCGCGCCGATGTTGGTGACCGTGATGCCGGGAATGCGGTCGAGCCTTTCGCGCATCGGCACCGCCATGTCGGCCACGCTGCGTTGGCGGTCCTTGCGGTCCACCAGCCGCACATAGACCGACCCGTAGATCTTGCCGGCTGCAAAGCCGCTGTTGATGGTGGCGACGGTGTGCCGCACTTCGGGCATTTCGCGCAGCGCCTTGTCGATCTGCCGTGCCCGCATCTCGGTCACTTCCAGCGACGAACCGACCGGGGTGTAGAAGTTGATCTGCGTTTCCGAGAAGTCGGCCTTGGGCATAAATTCCTTGCCCACCGAACCCAGCAGAACGATGGCCAGGATGAACGTGGCCAGCGCGATCAGCACGGTCTTGATGCGGTGCACCAGTGCCCACGCCAGGATCGACTGGTAGGCGTCCGACAGCAGCTGCGTCAGCCGGTCGAAGAGGCCGGTCACACGGCCCAGGGTCTTGTCGTACAGCGTCACCGGCGGGCCTTTGTGGTGCCCGTGCGCTTGCGGGTCGTGCCAGACACTGGACAACATCGGGTCAAGCGTGAAGCTGACGAACATGCTGATGAGCACCGCAGCCACGATGGTGATGCCAAATTCGTGGAAGAACTTGCCGACGATGCCGCCCATGAAGCCGATGGGCAGGAACACGGCCACGATGCTCAGCGTGGTGGCCAGCACCGCCAGGCCGATTTCGTTGGTGCCGTCCAGCGCCGCCTGGTGGGCGGACTTGCCCATCTGCACATGGCGCACGATGTTTTCGCGCACGACGATGGCGTCGTCGATCAACAGGCCCACGCACAGGCTCAGCGCCATCAGCGTGATGGTGTTGATGGTGAAGCCGAAGATGTACATGAAGAGAAAAGTGCCGATCAGCGCGATCGGCAGCGTCAGGCCGGTGATGACGGTGCTGCGCCAGGAATTCAGGAACAGGAAGACGATCAGCACCGTCAGCGCCGCGCCTTCGATCAGCGTGCGCTTGACGTTGGCCACGCTGACGCGGATGGAGCGCGAGTTGTCGCGGTTGATCTCGGTGCGGATGTTGGGCGGCGTCACGGCCTTGGAGTCCGCCAGCGCCTTCATCAGCCCATCGACGACGCCGATGGTGTTTTCGCCCTGGCTCTTCTGCACCGACAGCAGCACCGTGCGCTGGCCGTTGTACAGGGCCAGGCTTTCCTGCTCCTGCGGGCCATCGACCACGTCGGCCACCTGCCAGAGCTTGACGACGGCACCGCTGTTCTTGCGTGCCACCACGATGTCGCGGAAGTCGCGCGGCGTTTTCAGCCGCGCATTGATCTGCACCACGCGGTCTTGTTCGGCCGAGCGGATGTTGCCCAGCGGCAGCTCCTGGTTTTCACTGCGCACGGCCGCGGCGACCTGCTCGGTGCTGATGCCCAGCGCTTCCATCGCCGAGGGCTTGAGGTTGATGTTGACCTGCCGATCGACGCCGCCGACGATGGTGACTGCGCCCACGCCGCGCACGTTTTCCAGACGCTTCTGCAGCACCTGGCGGGCCCAGGTCGTCAGCTCTTGCGGCGACGTGTTCTTGTCCTGCGCCAGCACGGCGATGTTGAAGACCGGCTGCGCGGCGGGGTCGAAGCGCGAAATGCGCGGGTCCTTCACTTCGTCGCGCAGCAGCGGGCGGATCAGTGCGACCTTTTCGCGCACGTCGTCGGCGGCCTTGCGGCCATCGACGTCGAGGTTGAACTCGACGATCACGACCGAAGTGCCTTCATACGAGCGCGACGACAACGCGCTGATGCCGGCGACGGTGTTGACGACTTCTTCGATCTTCTTCGTCACCTCGGCCTCGACGATTTCGGGGCTGGCGCCGGGGTAGTCCATCGAGACCACGACGGTGGGGAAGTCGATGTTTGGAAACTGGTCCAGCGACAGGCGCTGGTAGCTGAACAGGCCCAGCACCACAAAAGCCAGCATGACCATGACGGCCATCACCGGGTTGGCGATCGAGACACGTGTGAACCACATGGTGCCGTCCTTAGCGCAAGGCTGCCGAGGCCGCCGTGGATGCCGTGGATGCCGGCGCCGCGGTCATGGCCGCAGCCACCGGCGCGGTGGGCGTGGCCGCGGGCAGCTTGATCGGCGTGCCCTCCCGCAGCGCGCCCACGGTGCCACGCAGCACGGTGGTGCCGGGCTCGATGCCGGCGGTGATTTCCACCGCGTTTTCCAGCTTGCCGTCCACCAGCACTTCACCCCGCGCACCGGTGGTGACGACCTTGGCCACGGCCTTGCCGTCCTGCACCGTCATCACATAGGGCCGGGCCTGGTCGAAACGCAAGGAAGACACCGGCACCACCAGCGCCGACTGGCGCTTGAGTTCGATGTTGCCGCGCGCAAACAGGCCCTGCCGCAAGCCGGCTGCGCTGGCGCCGGCGCTGAGTTCCAGGTACGCCAGGACGGACCGTGTGCCCGCCTGCGCACTCGGGTTGATGCGCGCCACGCGGGCCGTCAATGGCGCGGCGAGGCCGTCAATCTGCACGAGTGCGGTCTGGCCCACTCGCAGCTGCACCACGTCTTCGGGCGACACCGCGGCTTCGAGTTCCAGCCGGCCCAGATCGACGATCTCGACGATGCGTGCGTCGATGCCCACACGTTCACCCGGCTGCACCATGCGCTGCGCCACCAGGCCCGAAATGGGCGCGCGGATTTCGCTGTCCTGCACGGCCTTGCGCGCGAGTGCTGACGCCGCGCGCGCGGCCTGCAGAGACGCGTTGGCGCCGGCAGCGCTGCTGACAGAGGTGTCCAGCGCATTGCGCGAGATGAAGCCCTGGTTGACCAGCGCCTTGTTGTTGTCCAGCGTGCGCTGGGCGATGTCCAGCTGCGACTGTGCGGCCATGGCCTGGTCGTCGGCCTGGCGCAGTCGAATCTGGTATTCGGTGGCGTCCAGGCGGCCGATCAGTTGCCCGGCCTTGACGCGGTCGCCTTCGCGCACGGTCAGGCTCTTCACTTCGGCGGCGATCTTGGCCTTGACGATGGCGCTTTGCACCGCCTTCAAGCCGCCACTCACTTCGAGCGTGCTGCTCAGGTCGGCGCGGCTGGCTCGGGACACGTCGGCGGCGGTCAATTCGACGGCCGGGGTGGCGGCGTTGGCTGCGCTGGCGGCAGCTGCAGCGCTGGCTGCAACAGCGGCTGGCGAGGCCGCCGTGCGGCGCTGCATGGAGCCGCGGCCCAGCACGCCGGCGGCCACCAGCACAGCCACCGTGACAAGAATCCAGACGGTGCGTTTGCTCATTCTTTACGGGTGGTCTTGGCGGGGCGGCGTACTTCCAGGCCGCGCAGCACGAGGTCCAGATGGGTGTTGAGGACGAGCGTGGGGTCCACATCGACACCGCCCATCACCGGGCAGGCGCCGAAGGAATGGCGGTGGATGGCCATGAAGATGATCGGCGCCATCAGCGCGTGCGCCACTTCGTGCACGGGCATGGGCCGAAATTCACCGCTGTCGATGCCGCGCTGCACGCAGCCGCTGAACAAGCGGTCGGCCGGGATGATGACTTCGTCGGTGTAGAACTGCGCCAGCTCGGGGAAGTTGCGCACTTCTGCCAGCACGATCTTGTGGATGCCGGCTGCCGGCGTGTTGCCCACCCGTTCCCACCAGGTGTGCAGCAGGTAGGCCAGCAGTTCAGAACTGCTGCCTTCAAAGCTGTTGGCGGCTTCTTCCCCTTCGGCGATCAGGCTCGACAGGTTCTGCCGCACCACGGCCTTGAACAGTTCTTCCTTGCTGGGGTAGTACAGGTACAGCGTGCCCTTGGACACACCCGCGCGCTGCGCCACTTCTTCGGCCCGCGACGCGGCAAAGCCCTTCTCGACGAACAGCGTCAGCGCAGCGTCCAGCAGTTCCTGTGGCCGTGCTTCCTTGCGGCGTTGGCGCACGCCAACGTCATGCGCCGGCATGCGGTCGTGTGCAGGGGAAGGGCTGTCTGTATTCATTACTAATGACTGACCGGTCAGTAATTTTATGCTCGGCGGTCAGATGCGGTCAAGCGCAAACCTGGAATTGTGGGGCCACGAACTCCAAGCGCCGAAGCGTCGCCTTGCTGTGTTGGCAGCTGGACATGCCGGTTGGACTTCGACGCTGCGCTGCGCTGGGACGCTGCACCGTTGCCCCAGAAGAGCTACACGCCGTCGGCCGGGGCCGTGACTTCGCGTGGGGTGGAAATCACGTTCGAGGCTGTGAAGCGCTGAACGTCTTCGGGCCCGGCGGCGGAACTGCATGCCTGCTGGCTATGATCCGCCGCCCTCAAGACCTCAAGCCGAAAGCCCGCTCCCGTGGACCCCATCCTGCTCATCAAGGCCGCCATCATGGGCGTGGTGGAGGGGCTCACCGAGTTCCTGCCGATCTCGTCCACCGGGCACCTGATCCTGGCTGGCTCGTTGCTGAACTTCACGGGCGAGGCGGCCAAGGTCTTCGACGTCGCCATCCAGAGCGGCGCGATGCTGGCGGTGGTGTGGGAATACCGCAAAAAGGTCTTCGGCACCCTGGCCGGGGTCACGCATGACCCGGTCGCGCAACGCTTCGTGCGCAACCTGCTCGTGGCCTTCATGCCCGCCGCGGTGCTGGGGCTGCTGTTTGGCAAGATGGTGAAGGCGCACCTCTTCCACCCGGTTCCCGTGGCGCTGGCCTTTGTGGTGGGCGGCTTCGCCATCCTGGCGGTGGAAGCCTGGCACCGCAAGCGCTTCGGCCAGAGCGACACCGCCGGCAGCCGCCGCGCGCGTGTCGAGTCGGTGGACGAGATCAGCACCATGGACGCCTTCAAGGTCGGCTGCATGCAGTGCCTGGCGCTAGTCCCGGGCACCAGCCGCTCAGGTGCCACGATCATTGGTGCGATGGTCTTCGGTTTTTCGCGCCGCTGCGCCACCGAATTCAGCTTCTTCCTGGGCATTCCCACGCTGATGGCGGCGGGTGCCTACTCGGTCTGGAAAGAGCGCGCCAGCCTGCACGCCAGTGACCTGCCGATGTTTGCCGTGGGCACCGTGGTCGCCTTCTTCAGCGCGCTGCTGTGCATCCGCTGGCTGATCCGCTACGTCTCCACGCACGACTTCACGGCCTTTGCCTGGTACCGCATCGTCTTCGGCGCGGTGGTGCTGCTGACGGCCTACACCGGCTGGGTCACCTGGGCCGCGTGAAGACCAGGTCCCACACGCCGTGGCCCAGCTTGAGGCCACGGTTTTCAAATTTGGTGCAGGGCCGCCACGCTGGCCGCGGCGCATAGCCGTCTGCGGTGTTGACCAGCTGCGGTTCAGCCGTCAGCACCTGCAGCATCTGCACGGCGTAGGGTTCCCAGTCGGTGGCGCAGTGCAAATAGCCGCCAGGCGCCAGGTGCTGCACCAGCTTTGACACAAAAGCGCTCTGGATCAGCCTTCGCTTATGGTGCTTGAACTTGTGCCACGGGTCAGGAAACCAGACGTGGATGCCGGCGAGTGTGGCTGGCGCAATCATCTGGGCCAGCACCTCCACGGCGTCGTGCTGCACGATGCGCACGTTGCTCAGCTGCCGTTCACCGATCTGCTTCAGCAGCGCACCGACGCCTGGCGCGTGCACCTCGATGCCGATGACGTCGGAGTCCGGCAGCGCGGCAGCCACCGCCGCTGTCGCGTCGCCCATGCCGAAGCCAATCTCCAGCAACCTTGGCGCGCGGCGGCCGAAGGTGGCGTCCAGGTCCAGCGGCAGCAATTGAAAGGGCAACAGGAAACGCGGCCCCAGTTCTTGCATCGCCCGCGCCTGGCCCGGCCCCATGCGGCCTGCGCGCAGCACAAAGCTGCGGATGGACTGGCGCCGTGGCGGCGTGGATACTTCAGTGCCGGGTTCGGTGGCGTCTTCCATAGCGGCGCGATTGTGCCCGGCCAGCAGCGCTCAAGATCGAAGGTCGCCTGCCAAAAGCCTGTCGAGCCAGATTGCTTGTCACGGGCCGCGTCTTGCGCAGCCCACGCGCATGTTGCCCACGAGCCTGCATCGCCTTGTAAACGTTGGCTGTGCCTTGATCGCCTTGTCGATCGCGTCGGTCGCGCCGCTGGCGCTGGCGATGCAGCGGCCGGCCGTGGCCGATGGGTGGCCGGCCCTGGCAATTTGCGCGGCGTTGGGTGCGCTGCTGGGCCTCGTGTTGGGCCTGGTGCTGCGACGTTGGGCCCTGAGAATCGTGGCTGTTGTTGAGCGCGGGCCGGGGACCCACCTGCGCGAGATCGTTGGCCACCGTTACGGGGCTGACCGCGTTGCCCAACTGCGCCCACTTCATGGAACGCTGGCGGAACTGCTGCAGGCCGATGCGCTGCGCCTGGCCGCCTGTGCGCGCCAGGGCGACCTGGTGGCGCGGCTGGGTGGCGGCGAGATCGCCGAACCCTTCGACAACAGCGGTTGCCGCGTCAGTGTGGGCGTGAGCGTCGGCATGGCGATTTCGCCTGGCGACAGCGAACAGGACGAAGAGTTGTACAAGCAGGCCGACGTGGCGCTGTCCAGTGCCAAGGCGGCGGGCCGGGGCGGCTACCCGTTCCATCGCGACGAGGCGAGCGTTTAGAATCGTGCAGCGTTTGCACCGTGGCGGGCTTCGTATAATGGCAATACCCATGCTTCCCAAGCATGAGCTGCGGGTTCGATTCCCGCAGCCCGCTCCACCATCGCCTCTAGGCCCCATGCGGGGCCTTTGCGCCCTTGGGCCCCATGCGGGGCCTTTGCGCCTTTGGGCCCATGCGTGGCCTTGGCTGTTTGTGGCGTCGAGGCGGCGGCGTGCAGGGCTGATGCGGCATCATTCGCGCCATGTCCGCTCCTGTCCGCGATCCCGCTATTTCGGTGCTTGTTCTGACGCAGGATGCCGAGTTGCTGTCCACATTGGCATTGCACGGGCTGCGTGTCACCGCCGCGGCCGACACCGTTTTGGCGCCTGAGCACGACGCTGTGCTGCTGACTGCCACCACGCTTGAAGCGCTGCAGCGCCTGCCAGCCATGCCCGGCCTGGCGCAAGCGGCCTTCGACAGTGCCGTCGTCGTGCTGGCAAGCAGGGCCGATGCCGCTGCAGAAACGGCGCTGCTGCAGCGCGGTGTCGAAGCGATCGTTGCGCCATCGGACGCGGCTGCGCTGCTGCGCGCCCTGCAGCACGCCGTTCAGAGGAAGCGCATCGAACGCGCGGCACGCACTGCCTACGCCACCGACTTGGCCACCGGCCTGCCGCACCAGGCCCAACTGGTGGAACACATGACGCAGTTGCTGGCGCTGCGCGAGCGCGAGCCGGCGCCGATGGTGCTGCTGGTGTTGCGTGTTGATGGCTTCGCGCAGACTGCCGTGCGGCTGGGCGCCGAGGCTGGCAACGTGCTGCGGCGCAAAGTGGCGGTACGGCTGCGCAGCGGCCTGCGCGCCAGTGACGTCGTGGCGGCCATAGGGCCCGATGCCTTCGGTGTGTTGCTGGGCCGGCTGGAAGCCAAGGGCGACGGTGAACGGGTGGCCGCCAAACTGATGCGCGCCTTGCAGGAACCGATCTCGGTGGCCGGCCAACCCTGCAGCGTGGCGGCCACCGTGGGCCTGGCGCTGTACCCGGAGCATGGCAAGGACGCTGAATCGTTGCTCAAGCGCGCCAGTGCGCAGGCGGGCTCGGTGGCCACCGTGGGCGTGTCGGGCTACGGCTCTGCAGTCCACCGTGTGGGTGGCGCCGCGGCCAACGACGACGGGGCCTGAGGCCAAAGCATCACGCCGCCCGCCAGGCAGCAACCATTGCATCCGGCACGTCGATGCCTTCGGCCAGCGCCTTCAAGCGCAGCGCCTCGCGCCGCGCACCTGGCAGCCGCACGCCGTCATCGCGCAGCATCTCGGCCACCAGCACCTCGATGCGGTCCAGGAAGTGTTCACGCCCCGCCAGTGCGCCAGGGTCGATGACGATGAAGGCCTGGCCGATGCCGGGCTGGTTGCCTTCATCGACGAAGAAGCTCGATGCTTCAAAACCGAACTGCGCGCCGATCACCGCCGTCACCAGCAATTCCACCACCAGCGCCAGCATGGCGCCCTTGGGCGAGGTGGTGGCGCCCACGGGCAGCATCGAGCCAGTCAGCCCTGCCTTCGCGTCAGTCGTCGGCTGACCGTCCGCGTCCAGCGCCCAGCCTGCAGGAATGGCGCGGCCCTCTTTGGCGGCCACCATCAGCTTGCCGCGCGCCACTTCGCTCAGGCTCAGGTCGATCATCAACGGCGCTGTGCCGCGGCGGGGGAAGATCGCTGCCACCGGGTTGGTGCCGAAGATGGGATGTTTGCCGCCGGCCGCCGGCATCGCTGCCGGCGAATTGGCAAAGCCGATGGCCACCATGCCGGCTTCGGCTGCCGCCCGCAAGTGGTCCACGACCACGCCGCAGTGGTGGCTGCGGATGACCCCTGCGACGGCCACGCCGTGGGCCTGCGCGGCCGCCACGGCCTCTTGCACCGCCAGTTCACAGGCCGGAAAAGCAAGGCCTGCTTGCGCGTCGATGACCAGCGCGCCGCCTTTGCGTTTCAGCACCTGCGGCACTGCGGCGCCGTTGACGCGGCCGTTGCGAAGATGAGTGCTGTACTGGCCAACGCGGCTCAGGCCGTGAGAGCCCATGCCTTGTGACTCTGCCAGTACGAGGGCGCGTGCGGTGCAGTCGGCCGTGGCGATGCTGGCACCGGCGCTTTGCAACTGGCGCGACACCAGCGCTTGCACCTCCGCAGTCGGCAGCTTCATCGCAAAGCCTCCAGCACCTTGTCGGCGATCAGGAAGCTGACACGCTCATTGCTTTCGGCTGATACACCGGCGATGTGTGGCGTTAGCAAGAGGTTGGGGCAACCGTCGAAGTGCGGTGAAGTGGGCAGTGGTTCGCTGCCAAAGACATCGATCGCCGCGCCGTCAAGGTGGCCGCTTCTCAGCGCGGCGGCCAGCGCCACTTCGTCAACGATGCCGCCGCGTGCAGTGTTGATGAGCACGGCGCCGCGCTTCATGCACGCCAGCCGCCCGGCGTCGAAAAGGCCGCGTGTGGTGTCCACCAGCGGCACGTGCAGGCTGAGCACGTCGGACGTGGTGATGAGCTCATCCAGGCCCACGCCGCGCACGCCACATTCACTGAAAGCCGGGTGCTCGGGCGCCATCAGCGCATCGTGGGCCTGCACCTGCATGCCCAGCCCGCGCGCCAGCCCTGCCGTCAACTGGCCGATGGAGCCGAACCCGAGCAAGCCCAGCTTCTTGCCGGCAATCTCGCGGCCACTCGACAAACCTGAACGCGGCCAGCCGCCCTGCGCCACCACAGCGCTGGACACGTAGGCGCCGCGCAGCAACATCAGCGCCGTGGTCACCACGTATTCCGCCACGCTCAGCGCGTTGGCGCCGGTGGCGGGGATGACCTGCATGCCCCGCGCTTCGCAGCCCGTCACGTCGATGTTGTCCAGCCCCACACCCAGGCGGCCCACCACGGTGCAGCGGGTCAGCGCTGCCAACAGGGCGCCACGCACTTGGGTGCGGTTGCGCACCACCAGCGCGTCGGCGCTGGCGGCCTCCAACAGCAGGCGCGGTGCGTCGTCCACCAGCGCCGGGTCGTAGAGCACGTCGTGCGCGGCGCGCAATGGCGCCACGGCGCGTTCGTCCATGAATTCGGTGATGACGATGCGCGCCATGTTCAAGCGCCCCTCATGCGGCGTTCATTTGGCGCTCGTGCGGTGCTCATGCGGCGTTCATGCGGATTCATACAACCGCGTCATCACAAATTCACGGTGCCCCAATGCCTCGGCCGCTGTGAGCCGGCCGTTGGCGGTGCGCAGCATGTTTTCCAGCAGCTTGTCGCCGGCCTGGTCGAGCGTGATCTCGCGTTGCAGCAGCCCCGAGGTGTCCACGTCCACGTGTTCGCTCATCAGGCGCACGGTGCGCGGGTTGGCGCAGATCTTGATGACCGGCAAGATCGGGTTGCCGATGACGTTGCCCTGGCCCGTGGGGAAGAAGTGCACGACATAGCCGCTGGCGGCGCACAGCGTCACCATCTCGGCCGCCGCGCTGGAACTGTCCATGAACCACAGCCCCGGGTGGGTGGGCATTTCGGCCTTGTCGATGACGCCGTCCACCGTGCACTTCTTGCCGATCTTCTGGATGTTGCCCAGCGCTTTTTCTTCAATCGTCGTCAGGCCGCCTGCGATATTGCCCTTGGTGGGCTGGCTGTCGGACAAGTCACTGGTCTTGTGGCGGTTGATCACGTCCTGGTAGCGGTTGAACATGAACATGAACTGTTCGCGCACCGTGTCATTCGCGCAGCGCGCGGCCACGATCTGCTCGCCGCCCGTGAGTTCGGTGGTTTCGCCGAAGCACAGGTAGTTGCCCAAGGCATGCAATTTGTCGAAAGCATCCCCCACCGTCGGGTTGGCGCCGCAGCCGCTGGTGGTGTCGCTTTCGCCGCACTTGGTGCTGACCCACAGTTCATGGATGGGACAGACCTCGCGCTGCTTTTCGCTTGCCCATTGCACGTAGTCGCGCGCGGCCTTGCTGGCACGCAGGATGGTGTCGTGGTCGCCATGGCCTTCGATACCGAAGCCCACCACCGGCTTGCCGGTGCTGGCGATGCCGTCCACCACCTTCTGGGTCCAGCCGTCTTCGATGCCGATGACGACGACGGCCGCCACGTTGGGGTTGCAACCGGCGCCGATGAGGGTGCGGAAGTGCAAGTCCAGGTCGGCGCCGAATTGCAGCCGGCCGTAAGGGTGCGGGATGGCCATCGCGCCCTTGATGTTGTGGGCAACGGCTTCGGCGGCGGCATTGGACAGGTCGTCCAGCGGCAGGATGATGACGTGGTTGCGCACGCCGACGCGGCCGTTTTCACGGCGGTAGCCGAGGAAGGTGGTGTTCTTGTCGATGACGGTCATAGTCTTACCAGCGCTTGGTTTTGATGTTGTGGACATGGGCGTGTTCGCCCGCCTTGATGGGCGCGACGACCTTGCCCATGCTGATGCCGTACTTGACGACGGTGTCACCGGCGGCCAGGTCTTTCAGCGCCACCTTGTGGCCGATGGGAATGTCCTGCCGGGCATCGACGGACATCATGCGGTCCTCGTCCATGATCCAGCCGGTCAAGGCCATGCCGGCCTTGACGCCTTCCACCACCACCACGGCCACGCTGTCCTGGGCGTCGTGCAATACGAAATGAATCATCTGGGGGCTCCTTTGCGCCGGTGTGGTCTACCGCTTTGCTGCGGGCCGGCGGCGAGTATCGGGGTCTGTTTTCCCCACGTCAAACAGGTCATCTATATGACATGGAAGAGTTGTGGCGCGCTGCCTAGAATGGGCGCATGCCCACCCGCACGCCGACCCGCCGAGACATCCCACCGCGCGCCCAACCGCGCGCCCATCCGCACACCCAGACAGCGGCCCCGCACGCATCGGCCTTCCATTCGATCCAGCCTGAAGCTGCTGGCATGCCGCTGTTTCGTGCCGTGCGCCTTTCGCTGCTGCGCACGATTGAAGAAGGCACCGTCGCGCCCGGCCACGCACTGCCCAGCGAGACCACGTTGGCGGGGCGCTTCGGCGTGTCGGTGGGCACCGTGCGCAAGGCGGTGGACGATCTGGTGACGGAGCACATCCTGGTGCGGCGCCAGGGCTGTGGCACCTTTGTCGCCACCCACACCAGCGACCGCTTCCTGTTCCAGTTCTTCCATGTCGAAAGGTCCGACGGCCTGCGCGAAGCGCCGCAGGTGGAACTGGTGTCTTTCGAGCGCACACGCCTGGACGAAGACGCCGCCACCGCGCTGTCGCTCAAGCCCGGTGAGCCCGCGCTGCAGATCGAAAACCGCCTGCTGCTGCAAGGCCGTGCGGTGGTGCATGACCGGCTGGTATTGCCAGCTGCGCTGTTCCGCGGCTTGACCGAGAAACGGTTTCGCGAGCGCAAGAGCACCATCTATCACCTCTACCAGACCGAATTCGGCATCACTGTGGTCCGCGCGCATGAACGCCTGCGCGCCGTCGGTGCCGACCGCGCCGCGGCGCGGGTGCTGGGCGTGGCGCCCGGGTTGCCGTTGCTGCAAGTGCGGCGTGTCGCCATTGCCTTGGGCGGCCGGGCGGTGGAGTGGCGCGTCAGCACGGTGGTCACCACCCAGCACGATTACGTCAACCTGCTGTCGCGCCTCGCATGAGGCGTCTGGCGGCGGTGCCGAAACTGCTGCCCGGGCTGGGCCTGGCCGCCGTGCTGGCGACGGCGGCCACGCTCGTGGCCGCCCTGCACGGCGGCCCGCAGATGTTGTACGCGCTCTTCTTCGGCATGTCGCTGAACCACCTGGGCCGCGCCGGACGCACAGGCGCCGGCGTGGAATTTGCGTCACGCACGGTGCTGCGTCTGGGGGTAGGGCTGCTGGGTGCGCGAATCACGGCGGCGCAGATCGTCGCCCTGGGTTGGCAGACCGCGGTGGTGGTGGTGCTGGCCGTGCTAAGCACGTTGTGGACCGCGTTGTGGTTGGGCCGTCGCCTGGGCCTGTCGCGGGCGCAGAACGTGCTGGCTGGCGGTGCGGTGGCGATCTGCGGCGCGTCCGCTGCGCTGGCCATTGCGGCGGTGTTGCCGCGCCACAAGGACAGCGAACGATTCACGCTCGTTGTGGTGGTGACGGTGACGCTGCTGTCCACGGTGGCGATGGTGCTGTACCCGCTGGTGGTGCGCCTGCTGGGTCTGCCGCCGGCGCTGGGTGGCTTGTTCCTGGGCGGCACGATCCACGACGTGGCGCAGGTGGTCGGCGCCGGCTACACCATCAACCCCGCCACCGGCGACGCGGCCACGGTGGTCAAGCTCTTCCGCGTGACGCTGCTGACGCTGGTGGTGGCTGGCGCCGCCTATGTCTTTCGTGATGAACGCGCGGCGGCGGCCCAGCCGGCGGCGGATGGCGCACCCGCCAGCAAGCCATCGCTCTTGCCGTGGTTCCTGTGGCTGTTCATCGGCATGGTGCTGCTCAATTCAAGCGGCATGCTGGCGCCGGCCGTGCTGCAAGGGCTGGGTGAGGTGTCGCGGGTCTGCCTGGTGGTGGCCATTGCCGCGCTGGGCATGAAGACATCGTTCAAGCAGCTGGCGCGCATGGGCTGGCAGCCAGTGAAGCTGATCGTGGCCGAGACGCTGTGGTTGGCGATCTTTGTGCTGGCCGCGGTGCTGTGCATGCGCTGAATCAACCCGTGCCGGCCGTGCTGCCCCGCGCTACCAGCGTCCACGGCAGCGACACCGGCACGGCCGCCTTGCCATGCCGCAGCGCGTTCAGCAGTGACTGAGCGGTTTCGCCGCCAATCGCATGGCGCGGCAGCTGCACGCTGGACAGCGCCGGGCTCAGCTGGCGCGCGATGGCAAAGTCGCCAAAGCCCAAGAGCGCCATGCGGCCTGGCACGCTGACCTGGCGCCGCGTCGCTTCCAGCAGCGCACCACAGGCGAGGTGGTCGTTGGCAAAGGCCGCGGCGGTGATGGGGGGCGGGCCTGCGCGCGCCAGGTCCCCCAGCACCTGACGGCCGGCGTCGAAGGCGTCGCCGGCGGGCGCCACCAGCACCGTCACCTGCGCGCCGGCCGCGCGCACGGCCGTGGCAAAGGCCTGGCCCCGTTCATGGGCGCGGTAGTCCTCGGCCACGCCGCTGTCCACATAGGCCAGACGGCGGTGGCCGGCGCGCAGCAGGTGCCCGGCCATCGCCTGGCCCACTTCTTCGTGGTTGAAGCCGATCTGCGTGAAGCTGGTGCGGCGCGCGCCGCGCTCAGGCGGGTGGTGATCCCAGATTTCGATCACTGGCATGCCGGCAGCCTTGGCATGGGCCAGCATCTTCTGCGCCCCCGGTGAATGGCGCCGGCCCGTCACCACCACGGCAGCCGGATGCCAGCCCAGCAGCGCGCGCAGCTGGTGTTCTTCACGCTCGAGGGAATAGCCGGTAGAGGCGATCAGCAACTCGAAGCCCGCTGCTTGCAGCCCATCACTCAGGCCCTGCGCGGTTTCAGCAAAGATGGAATTCGCCAGGTTCGGCAGCAGTGCAGCCACGATGTTGCCGGCGCCGCTGGCGAGCAGGCCGGCCTGCTTGTTGGGCACGTAACCGGTCGCCATGAGAGCCGCATGGATGCGCTCTGCGGTGTCGCGCGCCACCACCGCGGGTTCGCGCAGGAAGCGCGACACGGTGATGGAGGTGACGCCGGCAGCGACAGCCACGTCTTGCAGCGTCACGCGACCGTGGCCGCGCCGGGCCTGGCGCAAGTTGGGGGCGGCGGTGGGAGTGGGAGCGGAATCGGTCAAACGGGTCACCGGGTTAGTCAGAATGGACGCTCAGAGCCGCGCTGGTAATGTTAGCGGTAACACGATTTTCTTCCAGGGTTCGACTATGCCTCTCAATCGCGCGCTGTTTGCCGCCTGACGCCACCGCCTGACGCCACCGCCTGACGCCACCGCATGACCCGAACTCTCGCCGACCTCCGCAGCCGCCGCTGGTTTGCGGCCAACGACATGCGCGGTTTTGCGCACCGGCAGCGCATGCAGCAGATGGGCTTGCGGCGTGAAGACGTGGTGGGGCGGCCCATCGTCGCCATTGTCAACACATGGTCCGACCTCTCGCCCTGCCATGCCCACCTGCGTGAACGGGCCGAGGCCGTCAAGCGCGGTGTGCTGCTGGCCGGCGGCATGCCTTTCGAGTTGCCGGCCATGAGCCTGGGTGAGGTGATGGTCAAGCCGACGACCATGCTGTACCGCAACTTCCTGGCCATGGAAGTGGAAGAACTGCTGCGCAGCCTGCCCATCGACGGCGCGGTGCTGCTGGGCGGTTGCGACAAGACGACGCCGGGCCTCCTGATGGGCGCCATCAGCATGGGCATCCCGGCCCTCTTCTGTTCGGCCGGGCCGATGCTGAATGACCGCCACCAGGGCAAGACGGTGGGCGCAGGCACCCACACGCGCCTGTTCTGGGACGACTACCAGGCCGGCAAGATCGAAGACGCCGACTGGGTCAAGCTGGAAGCGCGCATGACCCGCAGCCCCGGCACCTGCAACACCATGGGCACTGCCAGCACGATGACGGCGATGGTCGAAGCGCTGGGCCTGGCGTTGCCGGGCAGCACCAGCATCCCGGCGATGGACGCGGCGCATCCGCGCATGGCGGCCGACTGCGGTGAACGCATCGTGGCGATGATCACTGAAGACCTGACACCCGCGCGCATCCTGACACGCGGCGCGTTCCTCAACGCGGCCGTGGTGCAAATGGCGTTGGGCGGCAGCACCAACGCCGCTGTGCACATCATCGCGCTGGCGCGGCGTGCCGGTGTGGCGCTGACGCTGGCCGACCTTGACGCCGTCGCGCGGCGCGTGCCGGTGATCGCCAACCTCTTCCCCAGTGGCGACCGGCTGATGGAAGACTTCTACTATGCGGGCGGCTTGCCGGCGCTGATGAACCGGCTGCGCACCGAGCTGTCACTGGGCGAGATGACCGTCACCGGCCGCACCGTGGGCGAGCAGATCGAAGGCTTCCAGGTGATCGACGACGAAGTCATTCGCCCGCTCAACAAGCCCGTTAGCGCCAGTGCGCTGGCCGTGCTGACCGGCAACCTGGCACCCCTGGGCGCCGTCATCAAACCCAGCGCGGCCACACCGCGCCTGTTGCAGCATCGCGGCCGCGCGCTGGTGTTCGACAGCCAGCCGCAGATGCTGGCAGCCATGGCCGACATGGGCCTGGACGTCGATGCAGACACCGTGCTCGTGCTGCGCAACGCCGGCCCGGTGGGCGCACCCGGCATGCCCGAATGGGGCGGCCTGCCCATCCCGAAGAAGCTGCTGCAACAAGGCGTGCGCGACATGGTGCGCATCAGCGATGCGCGCATGAGTGGCACGCACTACGGCAGCTGCATCCTGCACGTCAGCCCCGAGAGCGCGGTGGGTGGCCCGCTGGCGCTGGTGCAGACCGGGGACATGGTTGAACTCGATGTGAACGCGCGTTCCATCCGCATGGACGTGAGCGACGAAGAACTGGACCGCCGGCGCGCCGCGTGGACGCCGCCGGTGTCCGCCTTCGGCCGCGGCTGGACGCAGCTTTACCAGCGGCATGTGACGCAGGCGCACGAAGGCTGCGATCTTGATTTTCTGCAAAGCGGCCCGGCCACGCCCGAGCCCGTCATCTTCTGAAGGCTTGAAGCGATGAACCCCTTCCAACAGCTGCTGGCCGCAAGGGCCACCACCGTGCCCATCGGCACTTGGGTCATGTCGGCCAGCCCGATCGTTGCCGAAGCCATCGGCCACGCCGGCTTCGACTGGGCCGTGATCGACATGGAACACACGCCGCTGGACTTGATGGACCTGGTGCACCTGCTGCAAGCGGTGGGCAACACGCCGCTGGTGCCGCTGGTGCGCGTGCCCTGGAACGACAGCGTCAACGTCAAGCGGGTGCTGGACGCAGGCGCGCATTCGCTGCTGTTCCCCTTCATCCAGAACGCCGACGAAGCGCAGAAGGCGGTGGCCGCCACGCTCTACCCGCCCGAAGGCGTGCGCGGCATGGCAGGCATGAGTCGCGCATCGCGCTTCGGCACGGTGCCCGGCTTTTTCCAGCAAGCCAACGCCAACGTCTGCGCGGTGCTGCAGCTGGAAACGCCACAGGCCATGGCCCGGCTTGAAGAGATTGCGGCGGTGCCCGGCGTCGGCGGGCTCTTCGTCGGGCCGGGCGACCTGTCGGGTGCGATGGGCCATGTCGGCAACCTCACGCACCCGGCCGTGATGGACCTGATGGCCGATGCAGCACAGCGCGCGCACGGGATCGGCATGCCGATCGGCACCGTGGGCGGCACGCCCGAGGTGGTGGCGAAGTACCGCGCCATCGGCTACGACTTTGTCGCCGTGGCGTCGGACCTGGGCCTCTTGATGCGCGCGGCACAAGCGGCAGCGCAGGCCCTGCGCGCCATCGACGGCACAGCCTCTGCTGCAGCGGCGTCTGACAAGCCCCCAAGCGGCTACTGACCAGCGCAGACCATGGCGGCTGTCGATCTGCAAGGGGTCACCAAGAGCTACGACGGCAAGACAACCGTCATCCACGGCATCGACCTGCAAATTCGCCACGGTGAATTCGTCGTCTTCGTCGGCCCCAGTGGCTGCGGCAAGAGCACGCTGCTGCGCATGATCGCGGGGCTGGAACCCATCAGCGGCGGGCAGGTGCGCATCGACGGCCAGGTGGTCAACGACTTGCCGCCGCGCAGCCGCGACATCGCCATGGTGTTCCAGGACTATGCGCTTTACCCGCACAAGACGCTGTTCGAGAACATGGCTTTCGGGCTGCGGCTGCGCAAGACGCCGGAAGCCGACATCCAGCGACGCGTGATGGACGCCGCCCGGCTGCTGCGCATCGACCACATGCTGGATCGGCGGCCCGCGGCGCTGAGCGGCGGGCAACGCCAGCGTGTCGCCATCGGCCGCGCCATCGTGCGCGAACCCAAGGTGTTTCTCTTCGACGAGCCGCTGTCCAACCTGGACGCCCAACTGCGCAACGAGATGCGCAGCGAAATCAAGCGCCTGCACCAGCGCCTGGGCGCCACCATCATCTACGTCACCCACGACCAGACCGAGGCGATGACGCTGGCCGACCGCATCGCCGTGCTTTCGGGTGGCCACACGATGCAGTACGACACGCCCGAGGCGATCTACAACCGGCCGGCTGCGCTGTTTGTGGCTGGCTTCACGGGCGCGCCGCCCATGAACCTGGCCGACTGCACGCTGGCGGGTGACCGCGCCGATCTGGGCGGGGCAGAGATCGTGTTGCCGGCCGCGCTGGCACATCGCGCATCGGGTGCGCATTCGCTGAAGTTTGGCGTCAGACCCGAGAACCTGGGACTGAGTCCTGGTGACGCCAGCGACGCCGACCACGCCAACGTGCAGCGCGTGCCGGCGCAGGTGTCGCTGCTGGAACCGCTGGGCGCAGAAACGCTCGTCACGCTGCGCATCGGCCGCGCCGAAATGGTGGCGCGGGCACCTGCTTCCTTCAAGGACAAGCCCGGCACGGCGATGGACGTGTACCTGCGCCCGCAGCACCTGCATCTTTTCGACGCCAAGAGCGGCGTCGCGCTTTGAGGACATCGCCATGAGCCGTCGTTTTGCACTCGCCGCCGGACTTGCAGCCTTGGCCGTTGTGGCCCTGTGTGTCATGCCGCTTCAGGCCCAGGCACAGACCAAGCTGCGTGTTTTCTCCGGCGGGCAGAACCAGCGCCCCGACCTGATGCGGAAACTCTTTGACCAGTACCAGAAGGCCAACCCCGGTGTCACGATCGACATCGAAACCGGCGGCGCCACGAGCGAGTTGCAACGCCAATACCTCAGCACCGTGCTCAACGCGAAAGACCCGGCGATCGACATCTACCTGATCGACATCGTCAACCCCGCGCAGTACTACGGCGCCGGGTGGCTCGAGCCGCTCAACGCCTACGTCGGTGAGCCCGCGACGGCCTTGAAGAGCTATCTGCCGGTGTATGCCACGTCCAACGTCGTCGATGGCAAGGTGGCAGCGATGCCGGCCTTTGCCGACGCCATGTTCATGTACTACCGCAAGGACCTGCTGGCCAAGCATGGCGTCGCAGAACCGAAGACCTGGGACGAACTGGCCGCAGCAGCCCGGAAGATCCAGCAGGCCGAAGGCAACCCCAACCTTCAAGGCCTGAGCATCCAGGGCGCACCCATCGAAGGCGCGGTGTGCACATTCCTGTTGCCGTACTGGAGCCAGGGCAAGAATCTGCAGGACGCCAGCGGCAAACTCACACTGGACCGCGCTGCGGCGGCCAAGGGCCTGCAGCAATGGCTGAGCATGGTGGACAGTGGCGTCATCAAGAAAAACGTCGCCGAGGTGAAGACGCCTGACACGGTGAATGAATTCAAGGCCGGGCAGGTGGTGTTTGCCATCAACTGGAGCTGGGCCTGGGACCGTTTCAGCGACGACGCCGACTCCAAGGTCAAAGGCAAGGTCGGCGTGATGCCCTTGCCGGCGGTGGCGGGCGGCAAGAGTGCCACGTGCGTCGGCGGCTGGCAGTGGGCGGTCAGCGCCTTCAGCAAGCACAAGGCCGATGCGGCGAGGCTCGTGCAGTTCATGAGCGCCCCAGCCGCCAGCAAACTCCTGGCCGCAGAGGGTTCGTTGCTGCCCACCACGCCGTCGGTCTATGCCGACCCCGAGGTGCTGAAAGCCGTGCCCTGGTTCAAGGACGCCGCTGCCGTGGTGGTGACCGGCCGCAGCCGGCCGTTGTCGCGCGACTACGGGCAGGTCAGCGACGTCATCCGCACCACCACCAGTGCGGTGCTGGCGCGCACCAAGACGCCGGACGATGGCGTGGCCGAGATCGGCTCGCGCCTGGCGCGGGTGATGCGCTAGGGCATGCGCAAAGGCATGCGCAAAGGCATGTGCTAAGGAACAGCATGGCCCAGCACGCCTGGTTCGACCGCTGGCGCGACCCGAGCGAGAAGACGCTCGGTGTGCTGCTGCTCGCGCCGGCTTTTCTGCTGCTGGCGCTGATCGTCGTCTACCCCATCGGCAAGCTCATCTTCAACAGCTTCTTCGACCTGCGCCTGTCGGGCGGCACGGGCGCAAAGTTCGTCGGCCTGGAAAATTACGCGCTGGTGCTGGCCGACGTGGACTTCTGGAACGCGACCAAGAACACGGTGCTCATCACGCTGATCACGGTGCCCGGCGCGCTGGTGGTGGGCCTGGGCCTGGCGATGCTGGCCAACCTGCCTTTCAAGCGCCAGTGGCCCGTGCGCCTGGCGCTGCTGTTGCCGTGGGCATTGCCGCTGTCCTTTGCCGGCCTCATCTTCGCGTGGTTCTTCCACACCGAATACGGTGTCGTGAACGACGTGCTGCGAAGGCTTGGCGCGCCGGAGCCAACGATGTGGCTGCTGCGCCCGAATTGGGCATTTGCGGCCATCTGCGGCGCCATCATCTGGAAGACCAGTTCCTTCATGGCGCTGATCCTGCTGGCGGGCTTGCAGATGATTCCGAAGTCCCTGTACGAAGCCGCAGAGGTCGATGGCGCCAGCCGCTGGCAGCAGTTTGTGGCCATCACGGTTCCGATGCTGATGCCCAGCATCATCGTGGCGCTGATCTTCCGCACCATCACCGCGCTGCAGACCTTTGACATCCCGTACACCATGACCAAGGGCGGCCCTGGCAACAGCACCGAAACGTTGGCCATGCTGATCCACAAGACCACCATCGACTACCTGGACGTGGGCTACGGCAGCACGCTGGCGGTGTGCATGTTCGTGATGTCGATGGCGATCACGGCGGTGTACCTGCGCCGCGTGGGGCAGAGCGCATGAAGCTGATGGATCCGCGTGGGCTGCGCTTCATCGCCGCCGCCATCGTCGTGCTCAACGGCTTCTTTCCGGCGCTGTGGATCCTGCTCACGTCGCTGAAGACAGAGGCCGAGCTCGTCGCCAAGCCCATCAGCTATCTCCCGCACAACCCCACGCTGCAGAACTACGTGCAGGCCTTCACCGACCAGCCGCTGCTGCGCTACTTGGGCAACAGCGCGATGGTGGCGGTGGGCTCCACCGTGCTGTCGCTCTTCGTTGCCGCGCTCGCGGCCTACGCCATTGCGCGGCTCAACCTGAAACGGCGCCAACTCATCTTGACCTGCATCGTGGCCAGTTCGATGTTCCCGCTGGTGACGCTCTTGGTGCCCATCTTCGAGACCATGCGAACGCTCGGGCTGCTCAACACCTACACCGCGCTCATCATCCCGTACACGGTGCTGAACCTGCCGGTATGCACGCTGGTGCTGGTGAGCTTTTTCCACAGCATCCCGAAGGACCTGGAAAACGCAGCGATGATCGACGGCTGCACACGCCTGGGTGCACTGTGGCGCGTGGTGCTGCCGCTGGCGGCGCCGGGGGTGTTCACGGCCGGCATCCTGGCCTTTGTCAACGCATGGGATGAATTCCTGCTGGCGCTGTCGCTCAATTCCAGCGCCAGCATGCGAACGGTCCCGGTGGGCATCACGCTGTACCAGGGCGAGTTCTCTTTTCCGTGGCCGATCATCTCGGCCGCACTCATCGTGGCCATCGTGCCGATTGCCGTGCTCATCGCGCTGTTCCAGGAACGCGTAGTGGGCGGCCTGACCCAAGGTGGGCTGAAAGGTTGAAGACATGATTCGCTATGGGCTGATCGGTTGCGGCAGCATGGGCCGTGAACACATCGAGAACCTCCATGCGCTTGGGGGCAAGGACGGGGGTGCACATGCCGCCGCGCAGGTCACCGCACTGGCCGACCCGCATGCGCCCAGCCGCGAAGCCGCGCTGGCGCTGTGCCGCGACAAACCCCAGGTCTTTGAGCACCACGACGAACTGCTCCTGAGTGGTCTGTGTGACGCGGTGGTCATCGCCACGCCCAACTTCACGCACGCGGCACTGATGCGTTCTGCACTGGCGACGGACCTGCACATCCTGATTGAAAAGCCGCTGGTCACGCGCATGGATGACGGCCTGGACCTCATCCGCCGCGCTGCCGGCCGCAAGGGCATCGTCTGGGTGGCGCAGGAATACCGCTACATGCCACCGGTGGCCGAGATGATCCGCATCGCGCACGAAGGCGGCGTGGGCCGCATCCAGCAGGTGGGCGTGCGCGAACACCGCGAACCGTTCTATCCGAAGGTGGGCGACTGGAACCGCTTCAGCGCCAACACCGGCGGCACACTGGTGGAGAAATGCTGCCACTACTTCAACCTGATGGACCTGATCCTCCGCGAGCAGCCCGTGCGCGTGTTTGCCAGCGGCGGCCAGCGCGTGAACCACCTTGACGAGAGCTATGGCGGAAAACGCCCTGACATCCTGGACAGCGCGTACGTCGTCGTCGAATATCCGAGCGGTGCGCGCGCCATGCTGGACCTGTGCATGTTTGCCGAGAACACCACCGACAACGAACACATCACCGTCGTTGGCGACGAAGGCAAGCTCGAAAGCCTGCTGCCCAGCCTGACCCTTCGCCACGGGCGGCGCGAAGACTGGGGCCGCCGCGAAACCTGGGGCCAATCTTCCGGCACCGGCAAGGGTGTGAACGTGCGGCGGGTGTGGGACACGAACATCAAGTACCCGGGGCAGCACTTTGGCGCCAGCTACATCGAACACCAGCGCTTTGCCGCCGCCATCCGCGAAGGGCGGCCGGCGGAGATTCCCCTGGAAGAGGGCCTGCGCGCCGTGGCCACCGGCCTTGCGGCGCATATGAGCATCGACGAAGGGCGCGTGGTGCGCCTGGATGAAGTGCTGCCTGCGGGCTGGTGAGGTTGCGATGAATTACGCTCACTACCCCAGCCTGCGCGACCGCGTGGTGTTCATCTCCGGCGGCAGCTCGGGCATCGGCGCAGAGCTGGTGCGCGCCTTTGCGCAGCAGGGCGCGCGTGTCGCCTTCTGCGGCACCAAAGCCGACGGTGGTGCCGCGCTAACGGCTGAAATCACCGCAGCCGGTGGCCCCGCGCCCTGGTACGCCGCCTGCGACGTGCGCGACGCGCACGCCTACCAGGCCCTGCTCAGGCGCGTCATCGACGAAGTCGGACCGGTGCGCGTGCTCGTCAACAACGCCGGCCGCGACGATCGCCATGCGATGGAAGACGTCACGCCGGACATGTGGGACGAGCGCCTGGCCCTCAACCTCAAGCACTACTTCTTCGCCATCCAGGCCGTGGCCCCGGCGATGACGGCGGCCGGCGGTGGCAGCGTCATCAACATGGGCAGCGTCAGCTGGATGCGCGGGCGCCCCAACCTCGTGGGCTACACCACCGCCAAGGCCGGCATCCTGGGCTTGACGCGCACGCTGGCACGAGAACTGGGGCCGCGGCAGATCCGCGTCAACGCACTGGTGCCTGGCGCCATCGTGACCGACCGGCAGAGTGCACTGCACCGCGACCCCGCGGCCGACCAGCAGTTCCTGGACGCTCAATGTCTGAAGATTCGCCTCGACCCCGGTCACGTCGCGCGGCCGACGCTGTTTCTTGCGGCTGACGACAGCAATGGCATGACGGGCCAGCATGTGCTGGTGGACGCAGGCATCGCGCAGCAGTCGGTCATCACCTGATGGACAAGGGGCCGCCTCAGCGGCCCCTTCCCGCTCAGAAGTCGTAACGCAGGTTCACGCCGAAGTAGCGCTTGTCATCGCGCGGCACATAACGGTTGATGTGGTTACCAGAATTCTGGATGAAAGTGGCGTAGGAGGTATTGCCCAGGTTCTTGCCCAGCAATGCCACGCGCCAGCCAGCGGTGCTTTGCAAGCCGATCGTGGCGTTGACGATGGTGTAGGCCGGCTGCACCGAATCGGGCTGCTGCTGGAGGTCAAAATTGGTGGCACTCTGGCGATTGGCATCCAATCCGTAGTCCAGCGTCAGAGAACCCGACAACGGCTGCGTGTACTTCAGGCGCAGGCTGCCCTTCCAGTCAGGGGCAAAGGGCAGCGGCCGGCCGTTGATGTCGCAACTGGCGGCGGCACCCACTGGGCAATTGAAGCGCACCACGCGTGCTTCGGTGTGGGCCAGGCTGGCTGACACGGTGAATTGCGTGGTCACGCGGGCGGTCAGGTCGATCTCCATGCCGCTGGTCTTGACGTCGCCGGCATTCACCAGGCGCGTGACGATGACGTTGTTGACGAGGTCAGGCACGTTGGCCTGGTAGCCGCTGTAGTCGGTGTTGAAGACGGCGATGTTCAGCCGCATGCGCCCGTCCAGCAGCGTGGTCTTCAGGCCCGCTTCAATGGAGCGTGACTTCTCCGGCGCCAGCGCGTTGTCCTGCGTCGTCGTCATGTTGAAGAAGACGTTGTAGGCCGGCCCCTTGTAGCCGCGCGAATAGGTGATGTAGCCCATCACGTCCTTGGCAATGTCGAACTGCGGCCCGATGCGGCCCGACAAGGCGTTGTCGCTGGTGGAGCCGGTGACGTTGGTGCGGGCGGGCTGGATGCCGGGCCCCGACAGGGTTGGATTCGGCACCGTGACCACACTCGTGGCAAAGGTGCGAGCGTGGTTGTAGGACAGGTCTTCGCTGGTGTAGCGCAAGCCCGCGATGGCCCGGAATTCAGGCAGGAAGTTGAAAGTGCCTTCGCCGAACAGCGACTTGCTGGTGCTCTTCACGCCGTAGCTGGCCACGCCGTTGAAGGTGCGCAGGGTGTTGTCGCAGGGCGTCAGGCCATTGGCCCCTGCCGGCAGCGTGGACGATGTGCAGTTGCTGACATCACGCTGGTACCGCTCTTCGTTCTTGCCGCGCAGGTAGAAGGCGCCCGCCACCCATTCGACAAAGCCCTTCTGCGTGGTGGCCACCCGCAATTCCTGGGTGAACTGTTCGAAGTCGAGCGTGCCCGCGTCGGCCGTGCGGTTGAAGCCGATATACAGGCGCCCCAAGCGGTCCTGGTCCTGGAACTGTTCGTTGTTCCACTGCCGCTGCGCGGTGATGCTGGTGACCTGCAGGCTGCCCACATTCCAGTCCACCTGCGCCGACAAGCCCTGGTTGGTGTCGGACACGCGAGTCTTCATCTCGCTGTTGATCTGACGATTGCTGGGCGAAGGCACCACCGGCGCCACCGCAAAGCCGAAGTTCGGGTTGGCGGTGACGGCGCCGCTGGGGAATGCCGTGACGTTGGTGCTGTAGGCCACGCCCGTGGGCGGTGTGTCGTCGGCCTGTGTGCGGTCGGCAATGAGCACGATCTTCAGGCTCTTGGTGGGCGTGATGTCCAGCCGCCCGCGCACGCCCTTGCGGTCATAACCGTTGACCGTGCTGCCATCGAAGACGTTGGTGATGTTGCCGTCGTATTTGCCGGCCATCACCGACAGGCTGCCGCGCAGCAGGTCCTTGGCCAGTTCACCCGACACGCCCAGGCGGATGCGTTTTTCGCCGCCCTGGAACAGGCCCAGGTCGGCATAACCGCCGAAGTCCTTGCCGGGTGCGCGGCTGACGATGTTGATGACGCCGGCCGACGCGTTCTTGCCAAACAGCGTGCCCTGCGGCCCGCGCAGCACTTCGATGCGGTCGATCTCCACCAGGTCCAGCGTGGCCTGCCCCGGGCGGGCAGTGACGATGCCGTCGAGCACCGTGGACACGGTCGGTTCCACACCTGCGCTGGTGCTGATGGTGCCCACGCCGCGGATGAACAGCGCCGCGTCCTTGTTGGACGCGTTGGTGCGGAAGTTGACCGTCGGCACCTGGGCGCTGATGGCTTCCAGGTTGTTGAGGTTGCTCTCTTCCAGTGCCGTGCCGCTGATCACCGATATGGCGATCGGGGTGGCTTGCAGCGGCTGGATGCGTTTGGTGGCGGTGATGGTCACCGTCTCGACCCTGCCGTCGTCGGCCTTGGCGGCCTGCTGGGCCCAAGCCGGGAAGGCCACTGGCAGGGCGGCCACAAGGGCTGCGGCCAGGGGCAAGCGGCCCAGGGTGCAGGGGTATGGATGGCGGGTCAACTTCATGTCGTCTCCTGGACGGGCGTTGCCGTCGATCGCGGCTTGGGCGGTGGTGTGAAGGTCGTCCTGTTAGCGCTAACAAGACGTGTTCGCACAGTAGCACTCGCTCTGTCTGACGCGAACTGCGGCAAACCCGGGGAGTGCGGTGGCCGCGCAACGGCCTGACCTGGGTTTGGCCCTGCCGAAGGGCCCGCGGCGGCTGGCTTAGCGGCTCAGCCGCAACGCCAGCAAGACTCCTAGAATCTGCGTATGCCGGTGGTCTTCCGGTACAAAGGGCTCCGCTTTTTCTTCAACTCCAACAAGGGCAGCCCTCGCTAGCCGGTGCATGTGCATGTCCGGCTTGGCAGCAGCGAAGCCAAGCTTTGGCTGAAGCCTCAGGTTAGCGTGGCCAGCAGCTATGGATTCGACGCTGGCACGCTGCGCGAATTGGCCGAGTTGGCGCTGCACAACGGCGAGATGATTGAAAGGGTTTGGAATGACTACTTCGGCTAGAGCGGTCCGCTTCGACGACAACAATTTATGGGTTGACTTGGATGACGGGCGTGTCATCGCGGTGCCCCTGGCTTGGTTCCCCAAACTGCTGGCTGCCTCTGCCGAAGAGCGGCTGCAGTGTGAACTGAGCCCACGCGGAATTCACTGGGAAACGCTGGACGAAGATGTCTCCATCGACGGCCTGCTGGCCGGCCACGGGGACCTGACGCACAGTCGAATGACAACCGCAGTCTGAAGACACGGTTTCAACGGCTGATGTCACCCAGGCACAGGTACTTGACCTCGACGTAGTCGTCAATGCCCTGGCGTGCGCCTTCGCGCCCCAACCCGCTTTGTTTGACGCCGCCAAAGGGCACTTCGGCGGTGGAGATGAGGCCGGTGTTGACGCCCACCATGCCGTATTCCAGCGCTTCGCCAACGCGGAAGACACGGCCGATGTCGCGGCTGTAGAAGTAGCTGGCCAAGCCGAATTCGGTGGCGTTGGCCAAGGCGATGACTTCGGCCTCGGTGTCGAACTTGAACACCGGCGCCACCGGGCCGAAGGTCTCTTCCTTGGCGCACAGCATGTCGCTGGTGACGTCAGCCAGCACCGTCGGCGTGTAGAAACGCTCACCGACCTTGTTGCCGCCCACCACCACGCGCGCGCCCTTGGCAAGCGCGTCGGCGACATGGCTTTCGACCTTGGCAATGGCCGCGTCGTCGATCAGCGGACCCTGCTGCACACCGGCCTCAAAGCCATTGCCGACCTTGATGCCACTCGCTTTGGCCGCCAGCTTGGCGACAAAGCTGTCGTACACGCCGGCCTGCACGTACATGCGGTTGGCGCAGACGCAGGTCTGGCCGGCGTTGCGGTACTTGCTGACCATGGCGCCTTCCACGGCGCTGTCGATGTCGGCGTCGTCGAAGACGATGAAGGGCGCGTTGCCGCCGAGTTCCAGGCTGATCTTCTTGATCGTATTGGCGCATTGGCGCGCCAGGATGCGGCCGACTTCGGTGCTGCCGGTGAAGGACAGGTGGCGAACGACGTCGCTGCTGCACAGCACCTTGCCAATTTCGATGCTGTTGTCGCTGTCGGCACACAGCACGTTCAGCACACCCGCCGGCATGCCGGCGCGCTGCGCCAGCTCAGCCACCGCCAGTGCCGACAGCGGCGTCTGCTCGGCCGGTTTGATGATGACGGGGCAGCCTGCGGCCAGCGCGGGTGCGACCTTGCGCGTGATCATCGCGATCGGAAAATTCCACGGCGTGATCGCCGCGCAAACGCCAATGGGCTGCTTGATGACGAGGTAGCGCTTGTTGTTGTCGGTGGTGGGAATGGTCTCGCCGTAGATGCGTTTGGACTCTTCGGCAAACCATTCGATGAAGCTGGCGCCGTAGCCCACCTCACCGCGCGACTCCGCCAGCGGCTTGCCTTGTTCGGCGGTCATGATGCGGGCCAGGTCGTCGGCATGCTGGTGCAGCAGCGCGAACCACTTCATCAGGATCGCGCCACGCTCCTTGGCGGTCTTGGCACGCCAGGGCCCCCAAGCCTTTTCGGCGGCCGAGATGGCGGCTGCGGCGTCGATGGCGCCGAGGTTGGCCACCTCGGCCAATGCCAGGCCGGTGGCGGGGTCGGTGACTGCGAAGCGCGGGTGGTTGGCCTGGCCCGATGTCCAGGCGCCGTTGATCAGGGCGTCGGTCTTCAGCAGTCCGGGGTCGGCCAACAGGGCCAGCGGTGAGGTCTTCATGTCCATGGGTTGCTCCTTCTTGTGCGCACTCTAACGCTTGCTTCCCAGCGCATGGTGTTCAGCCCCTGGGATGCCTGCAGTGACCGCTGCATAGAATCCCCCCTCGCGCGCGCGCCACACCAACCCAGTTGCACCCGCCGCGTGAACCCCCAACCCGACCTGCTGTGCCCGCCCATGAATGCTTCCGACATCCGTTCCACGTTCCTGAACTACTTTGAATCCAAGGGCCACCAGATCGTGGCCAGCAGCCCCGTGGTGCCGGGCGACGACCCCACGCTGCTGTTCACCAACGCCGGCATGAACCAGTTCAAGGACGTGTTCCTGGGCTTTGACAAGCGGCCCTATTCGCGCGCCACCACCAGCCAGAAATGCATCCGCGCCGGCGGCAAGCACAACGACCTGGAAAACGTCGGCTACACCGCGCGCCACCACACCTTCTTCGAGATGCTGGGCAACTTCAGCTTTGGCGACTACTTCAAGCACGACGCCATCCAGTACGCATGGGAACTGCTGACGGTGCACTTCAAGCTGCCCAAGGACAAGCTGTGGGCGACGGTCTATGCCGAAGACGACGAGGCCTACGACATCTGGCTCAAGGTCATCGGCCTGCCGCCCGAACGCATCGTGCGCATTGGCGACAACGAGGGCGGCCGCTACATGTCCGACAACTTCTGGATGATGGGCGACACCGGCCCCTGCGGCCCGTGCAGCGAGATCTTCTTCGACCACGGGCCCGAGATTCCGGGCGGCCCGCCCGGCAGCCCCAATGAAGACGGTGACCGCTACATCGAGATCTGGAACAACGTCTTCATGCAGTTCAACCGCACCGAAGACGGTGTCATGCACCAGCTGCCCAAGCCCAGCGTCGACACCGGCATGGGCCTGGAGCGGCTGGCTGCGGTGCTGCAGCATGTGCACAGCAACTACGAAATCGACCTCTTCGTGCGCCTGCTGGCTGCGGCGAAGGGCGCCGTGCAAGTGGCGGCCGGAGGGGCGGACGTTGATGCGAGCTCACCGTCGCTGAAGGTCATTGCCGACCACATCCGCGCCTGCACCTTCACGGTGGCGGACGGTGTGATCCCCGGCAACGAAGGCCGCGGCTACGTGCTGCGCCGCATTGCGCGGCGCGGCATCCGCCATGGCTACAAGCTGGGCGCGCGGAAGCCCTTTTTCTACACGCTGGTGGCACCGCTGGCGCTGGAAATGGGCGAGGCCTATCCCGAACTGCGGCGCGAGATGCTGCGCGTGACCGAGGTGCTGAAGGTGGAGGAAGAGCGCTTCTTCCAGACCATTGCCAATGGCATGGAGATTCTGGAAACGGCCCTGGCAGGTGGAGCCACGCTGATCCCCGGCGACATCGCCTTCAAGCTGCACGACACCTTCGGCTTCCCGCTCGACCTGACGGCCGATGTGTGCAGAGAGCGCGGCGTGAAGGTCGATGAGGCTGGCTTCAACGCCGCCATGACCCGCCAGCGTGAACAAGCGCGCGCGGCGGGCAAGTTCAAGATGGCGCAGGGCCTGGCCTACAGCGGCGCTGACACTGCTTTCCACGGTTATGAACACCTGGTGTGTGAACACAGCAAGGTGACGGCGATCTACAGCGACGGCAGCCCGGTGCAACGTGCCAAGGCCGGCGACGACGCGGTGATCGTGCTCGATCACACGCCTTTTTATGCCGAGAGCGGCGGCCAGGTGGGTGACACGGGTGAGCTGCGCAATGCGCGCAGCCGCGTGCTGGTGGAAGACACCATCAAGGTCCAGGCGGCGGTGCATGGTCACCAAGGGCGCATCGTGGAAGGCGAAGTCGAAATCGGCGACACCGTGGTCGCACGTGTGGACGGTGAGCGCCGCGCCCGCACCATCCGCAACCACAGCGCCACGCACCTGATGCACAAGGCGCTGCGCGAAGTGCTGGGCGCGCATGTGCAGCAGAAGGGTTCACTCGTCAATGCCGAACGCACGCGTTTCGACTTTGCGCACAACGCACCGGTCAGCGACGCGCAGATCACGCTGATCGAAAACATGGTCAACGCCGAGATCCTGGCCAATGCGACGGCCACGTCGCGCGTGCTGCCGATCGAAGAGGCGCAGAAGCTCGGCGCCATGATGCTGTTCGGCGAGAAATACGGCGACGAAGTGCGGGTGCTGGACATCGGCAGCAGCCGAGAACTCTGCGGCGGCACGCACGTGCAGCGCACGGGGGACATCGGCCTCTTCAAGATCGTCGCCGAGAGCGGCGTGGCAGCGGGCATCCGGCGCGTCGAAGCCGTCACCGGCAGCAATGCGCTGGCCTACTTGCAGCAGCTGGAAAGCAGCGTCAAGGGCCTTGCCGGCACGCTGAAAGCCACGCCCGCTGAAGTGCCGGGCCGCGTGGCCGCGGTGCTGGATCAAGTACGGGCCTTGGAAAAGGAAGTCGAAGCGCTGAAGAGCAGATTGGCGTCATCACAAGGCGATGAACTGCTGGCGCAGGCCGAGGACGTGAACGGCGTGAAGGTCGTCGCCGCGATGCTGCAAGGCGCCGACGCCAAGGCGCTGCGCGAGACGATGGACAAGCTCAAGGACAAGCTCAAGAGCGCGGCCATCGTGCTGGCCGCGGTGGAGGGCGGCAAGGTGCAACTGGCGGCTGGTGTCACGGCCGATCAGATGGCCAAGGTCAAGGCTGGCGAACTCGTCAACTTCGTCGCCCAGCAGGTGGGTGGCAAGGGCGGCGGCAAGGCGGACCTGGCGATGGCCGGTGGCAGTGATGCGGCGGCGTTGCCGGCGGCGCTGGCGTCTGTGGCGGACTGGGTACGTGCACGGGTCTGACGCGCACCTGCAGCCTCTGCGCAGGACAAAAAAAAGGGAGCCGAAGCTCCCTTTTCTTTCGACTGCTGAAAAGCTCAGAACTCGTAGCGCAGCGTGGCCTGGATGGCCCATTGCGATTCGCGTTCGTTCTGCTTGGTGATGAAGTCCGCCGCCGTGCTGGATGTGTTCAGGCTGTAGATGTACTTGCCGTTGGCGTCCAGGCCCACGTAGTTGACGAAGCTGCGGCGCGACGGGAAGTCGATCTCATCGATGTGGCCCCACTTCTTGTTCAGCAGGTTGCCGAAGTTCAGGAAGTCGAGCGTGAACACCGCCTTGTGGCCCTTGGCAAAGCCGGGCAGTTCCTGGCTCAGGCGCATGTCCACGTTGTGGACCCAGGGCGCGTAGCTGTTGTTGCGCCCGACCACGCCGCCCTTGGCACTGGCCAGTGCCGGGTTGGCGTTGACGATGTCCCAGAAGCGTTGCTCTTCAGCCGCGCCGCCCTTGAACACCACCTCGCCCGACCCCTGCGCCGCAGGGATGTACATCAGGTCGTTGCCGCTGATCTGGTCACCGTTCAGGTCGTTGATGTAGGTCCAGCTGTAGGGCTTGCCGCGGCGGCCTTCGTAGAACGCGCCGACCGTGGTGCGGTAGCTGCCGATGAAGGCTTGCGACCAGGTGAAGTTGGCCGTGAAGCGGTCGCGGATGGCGTAGTTGGAGTTCTGCAGCACTTCTTCATTCGGGTTAAAGATGTTGCGGCCGTTCCAGTTGGAGTTGGACGTGGATGAGGTCAGCGGGCTGACTTCCTTGGCGTTGGTGCGCGTGTAGCCCAGCCCCCAGCCCCAGCCCTGCGTGATGGGGCGGTTGAGCGAGAAGGTGATGGACTCGCCACCGCCCTTGCTGGTTTCTTCCGCCATGATGACGTTGGCGAAGGCCGGGTTGCTGAGCGCCCGGGTCCGCGACTGGCCGGTGGGCGTGACGCAGCCCGCGCCGGCCGTGACGTTAATGACGTTGCCGTTGGCGGCGACGGTGAAGCAGTTGCTGTTGAAGCCCTCTGGGCGGTAGAACAGGTCGCGCCCGTCGGTGCCCTGGCGCGTGGCGCCGCCCAGGTTCAGGTGCCTGTAGTAGATGCCGGTCTTGGTCTTGGTTTGCAGCCATTCCACACCCGCCACCAGCGTGCCCACCACGGGCAGCGGCGGCAGTTCGGACTCGAATGCCAGGTTGGCCTTCCAGACCGACGGTTGCTTCAGGGACGGTGACACGGCGTCCACCGCTGCGGCCGGCGGGGTGCCGATCAGCGTGGGCTGCGTGTCGGGGTTGGGGTTGAAGACGGCGCCGGCCGTGGCGCAGGCCGTGAAACTGGCGCAGTTGAGCTGGGCCACCGCGGCGCCTGTGTTGGAGAAGGGGTTGGACAGCCAGACACTGGCCGCCGAGCCCTGGAACAGGCCAACGCCGCCGCGAAGCTGGCTGCGCAGGGCCAGGCCCGGGTTCCAGTTGAAACCCACACGCGGCTGCGCCAGCGTGGTGCCGTCCAGCGTCACCGAGTTGTCGATGCCAAAGCCGCCCGTGTTGCGGGTCACCGTGGTGGTGGCGGCTGCGGCGCCGATGGTGGGCCCGTTGACTGTGCCGGCCACTTGTGCGGCAGCGGCGGCGGTGTTGAAGAGCGGCTTGTCCGATACGCCTTGCTGGTCCACCCGCATGCCGAACATCAGGTTGAACCTGGGGCTGACCTTCCAGCTGTCCTGCACGAAGAGGCCGGTGTTGGCCAGCGTGAAGTTGGCTGCGCCATCCTGCAGCGTCTTGCCGGCGCGTGGCAACTGCACCGTGTACGACGATGGCAGGCCGCGCTGGAAGTTCTCCAGTGTGGCCGCCTCCACCTGGGCTGCGGTGGCGGTGGCGCAGGTGATGGCGCCGAAGGTGTAGGTGATGGCAGCGCTGCTGTTTTCGCAGCCGAAGGTGTAGTTGCCGTTGACGTTTTGCAGGAAGGCGTTGAAGACCTCGGTGCTGGCGTAGTCGGCACCGAACTTCAGCTCATGCGCGCCAAAGGCCAGCGTGCCGCCGCCATAGAGGTCGGCGGTCTTGGTGTCCAGGACGTTGAATTGGCGGCTGATTTCGGTGCCGCCATTCAGGAAGCGCGTGCCGGTCGCAGCGCCGACAGACCCGGGGGGCAGGGCGCCCGGGAACGACAGGCCGATGGCCGGCAACCGGGTGCCGTTGACAGGTGTGTGGCGCTGCGAATAGTTGCGCTGGGAGACCTTGAGTTCGGTGCTGAAGTCAGGCGTCCAGTCGGCAAACCACTGGCCAACCAGGGTTTCAAGCGTCTTGTCAGTGACGTACCAGTACGAGCTGAGCGACAGGCTGGTCGGCCCGAACAGCGTGGTAACGATGGGGTCACTCTGCTGTGTCTTGCTGTAGCGCAGGTTGGCGCGCTGGGTGTCGGTGATATTCCAGTCCAGCTTGAGCAGCGTGTCCTTCACCACCAGTTCCAGACTCGACGGCACCGTCGAGCTGCCCAGGTCGATGCCCCACGTGTTGCGGCCGATGGCAATGGCGCCGTCGATGGCCGCCTGCGAGATGCCGACGTTGGTCAGGCTGCTGGCGGCGGGGCCGAACGTCGGTCCGGGCTTGGTGCTCTTGTACTCTTCGTAACCGCCAAAGAAGAACAGGCGGTCAGGGATGATCGGCCCGCCGAGCGTGAAGCCCTTGGTGCTGTCCTTGAATGGCAGAAAGTCGGTGTAGGCGTCGGACGCGCGGCTGTAGGACTTGCCCACGGCGTTGTCGTCGCGGTAGACGTAATACACGCTGCCGTGGAAGTCGTTCGTGCCGCTCTTGGTGACGGCGTTGATGTTGGCGCCGGTGTAGCCCTTCTGCGTGACGTCGTAGTTGCTCAGGTTGACCTGCACCGACTGGATGGCGTCGATGCTGATGGGCTGCTTCTTCGTCGGCAGGTTGTTGGCTTCTATGCCGAAGGTGTCGCTGGTGGTGACGCCGTCGATGGTCACCGAGTTGAAGCGGTTGTTCTGGCCGGCGGCCGAGATCGAGCCGTTGCCCTTGTCGGTCTGCACCAGGCGCGGGTCGGTGCGGGCGTAGTCCTGCAGGTTGCGCTGCACCGACGCGTAGGCGTTCAGTTCGCGGCTGCCGATGTTGGTGCCGGCGCCCATGGCGGCGCTGTTGAAGCGTTCGGACACGCCGCGGCCAGTGACGACGATGGTCTGCGCTGCCGTGGCCAGCTGGGAGTCGATGGTCTGCGTTTCCGCAAGCGCCAGGGTCACGCCTTCGCGCTTGTCGGTCAGACCGCCCTTGCTGATGGTGATGGTGAATGGCCCACCGGCGCGCAGGCCGCGGGCGTTGTAACGGCCGTCGGCGTCGGTGGTGGCGGTATTGGTTGAACCCGAGTCCACGTGCACGATGGTGACGGTGGCGCCGGCCACGGGCTTGCCGTCCGCCCCGGTGACGCGGCCATTGACGGCGGCAGTGGTGTTCTGCGCCAGTGCAGGCGCGGTTGCCGTCGCGGCCACCATGGCCACGGCCACTGCCACGGCGGTTCTTGAAAATCCCAGCCAGTCTTCGCGATGCATAGGTGTGTCCTCGATGTGTGTTGGTGCAGCCCGGCGCAGGGGCGGCAGTGTGCAAAGTGTGCCGCCCCGCAAGGCCGCCGGGGTGGGCTTGAGCCCGGTTGTGCGTCCGAAGTTATCCGGCTTGACGCCAGGGCCCCGCCGTGATGCAGCAGGGTGGCGCAAGAAGCATGCCCTGGATCATCGGACCGGCCCGTGCCCGCTTCATGACACAGGCGGCGTGGGACACTCGCAGAGTTGCGTCCCCACCACGCCCGCACCATGAACGACGACACCCTGACCGTGCGCCGCGCGCGCCCCGCCGACGCGACCGACATGGCCCGCGTGATGGCCGACGACGGCGTCTATGCCAACCTGATGCAACTGCCATTTCCCAGTGAAGCGATGTGGCGTGCCCGGCTGGAAGAAATGGCCGCACCGGCCAGCACCGCCGTGCTGCTGGTGGCTGAGCGTGGGGGCCGCCTGGTGGGCAGCACGGGCCTGCACCCGGCGGTGCAGATCCGCCGCCGCCACACGGCCACGCTGGGCATCAGCGTCGACCCCGACTGCCAGCGCCAGGGCGTGGGCAGCGCGCTGATGCAGGCGGTTTGCGACTATGCCGACAACTGGGCGCAGATCCTGCGCATCGAGCTCACGGTCTTTTCCGACAACGCCGGGGCCATCGCGCTGTACCAGCGCTTCGGCTTCCGCCACGAAGGCACGCATGTGGCTTTTGCCATGCGCCAGGGCGCATACCACGACGTGCACTCGATGGCGCGGCTGCACCCTAAGCCGCCGCAACTGTCATGGCCCGACGCTTGAACCTGGCGGCACCGCTGCTGGCGCTGCTGGCCTTGCTGGCCCCGTTGGTGTGCGCGAGCGCCTGGGCCCAAAGTGCCCAATCCGTCCAGGTGCCCAGCCTGGATGCACCGCGTGGCACCGCCTTGGTGCTGCCGGGCCATTGGTTCGTCGCAGCAGGCCCCACGCTGGCCCCTGCCCCTGCCCTGGTGCTGATGCACGGCTGCGGTGGCCCCTTCGACGGCCGCGGCCAAGTGGCTGCGCGCTACACCGAACTGGCGGCGCGCTTGAGCGCGATGGGCATCCACGCGCTGGTCACCGACTCCTTCACGCCGCGGGGCGAGAAGGAACTGTGCACGCAGCGCGTCGGCTCGCGCCGCGTCACCCAGCTGCAGCGTCGCCGCGACGCGCTGGGCGCGTTGAAGTGGCTGGCCGCGCAGCCCGGCGTGGACCCGAAGCGACTGGGCCTGCTGGGCTGGTCCAACGGCGGCAGCACGGTGCTGTCGGCGCTGAACCGCCGCCACCCGGAAGTGGCTTCCGCACCGGTGCAGCCCAGCCTGGCGGTGGCTTTCTACCCCGGCTGCGAAACGGAATTGGCGCGCGGCTTCGAGCCCACCGCACCGCTGCTGATGCTGCTGGCTGAGTTGGATGACTGGACACCCGCATCACCCTGCAAGGCGCTGTCGCATGCTGCACAGGCATCTCCTGCCTCTGCGGCGGTGCAGTGGGAAAGTTATCAAGGCGCGTACCACGGCTTCGACGGCACCGCGCCTGTGCGGCTGCGGCTGGACGTGCCCAATGGCGCAAACCCGGGGCAGGGCGTGCACGTCGGCGCCGAGCCGGCTGCGCGTGCGGCCGCCGCCCTGCGACTGGCGCAGTTTCTGCAAGACACCTGGAGCCTGAAGCGATGATCGAAACCCTGAGCGGGGTGCGCCAGAGCAGCCCCGCCGAACTGGCAGCTTTTGACGCCACCTGCGAAAGCCTGGCCGGCTTCAACCCCGACCTCAGCTTCGAATGGGTCGATGGCTTCCTGGCCGCGCTGGCCGCCGGGCCGACGCTGCCGGACGTCGGCGAATGGCTGCCGCTCTTGTGCGGCGACGCTTTCGAGCGCGCCTTTGCCGACCCGCCCAGTGCCCAGCAGGCGCAGCGCAGCTTGCAGTTGCGGCTGAAGGTGCTGTGCGCCCAACTCGACCCCGGCGCGCTGCTGGACGACGGCCGCAACCTGCGGCTCGACCCCTTGATGAGCGAATGGACCGACGCCGACCGCGACCGCTTGCTGCGCGAAGAGGGTGTGTCCGCCGAAGACGCCGAGACGCTGCAGACCGGCGCGCTGTGGGCGCAGGGCTTTCTGGACGCGGTGGAACTGTTGCCCGACCTCTGGCATCTGCCCGACGCCGACGACAACGCCGTCGAGATGCAAGGCACGCTGCTGGCCCAGATAGCGGCGCTGCTGATCCCGCCCAGCCATGCCGAGCACCGCGAACACATCGCCACCTACTACCCGAAAGGCGAACCGACGCGCGACGAACTGGTGGCCGAAGCCTGCTGGGCCGCACAAGAACTGCGGGTGATGTGGACCGACCATGCGCAAAAGCCGGTGACGCGCCGCGTGGTGCCCACGCCGGGCCGCAACGACCCCTGCCATTGCGGCAGTGGCAAGAAGTTCAAGAAGTGCCACGGCGCTGCCACTGCCACGCCCTGAAGCGGCTTGGCTCAAGCGTAATTCAGCGACCCCGCCTTGCCCCAGAACACGCGGTACGAAAACACCGTGTAGCCGGCGATGGCCGGCACGGTGATGGCGCAACCGACCCCGATCACCGCCAGCGATTCGGTGGCGCTGGCCGCCTGCCAGATCGTCAGGCTGTCCATCACCACGTAAGGAAAGAGGCTGTACGCCAGGCCAAAGGCACCCAGCAAAAAGACGGCGACTGTCAGCACAAAGGGCAGCCAGCACACCTTGCCCAGCACACGGTGTGAATTGAGGATGGCGCGCGCGCCCAGCAGCGCCACCACGGTCATCAGCGGAATCGGCAGCAGGGCGATGAACTCCGGCATGCTGAACCACTTGCTGCGCACCGTCAGGCTCACCAGCGGCGTGGCCACCGAGATCAGGCCCATGCCCAGCACGACGGGCGCCCAGGCCTTCTTGGCCCACAGCACGGCGTGGCGCTGCAAGTCGCCGTCGGTCTTCATGATCAGCCATCCGGCACCCAGCAGCACGTACGCGGCCGGCAGCAGCAGCGCAATGGTGGCGGCAAAGAGTTGGTACTCCCAGCCCTGCGCAAAGCCGGTGATGTAGCGCCCCAGCATCCAGCCTTGCGACGTGGCCGCCAGCCCCGAGCCGACCAGGAAGGCGCGGTTCCACAGCGGCTTGAGGGTGTCCTGCGCCTTGACGCGGAAGTCGAAGGCCACGCCGCGCAGGATTAGCCCGACGAGCATCAGCGCCACCGGCAGGTACAGCGCCTGCAGGATCATGCCGTGCGCCTTGGGGAAGGCGATCAGCAGGATGCCCACGCCCAGCACGAGCCAGGTTTCATTGGCGTCCCAGAAGGGGCCGATGCTGGCCACCATGGTGTCCTTCTGCGCGTCGGTGGCGCGGTGCAGCAGCATGCCCACGCCGAGGTCGTAGCCGTCCAGCACCACATAGGCCAGCATCGACGCGCCCATCAGGCCCATGAAGATGACGGGCAGTGCCTCGGCCCAATTCATCATGGCGTGGCTCCGACGGCAACGGCACGGGCGCTCACCGTCATGTCCACCGGTTTTTCAGCCATGTACTTCACCACCGCCACGTAGGCGACGATCAGCGCCAGGTACACGGTGACGTACAGCGCCAGCGTCAGCGCGATCATCGGCGCGGGCACAGAAGAGGCCACTTCATCGACGCGGATCAGACCGAAGACGATGAAGGGCTGGCGCCCGATCTCCGTCACGTACCAGCCCGAGACGGTGGCCAGCCAACCGGAAAACGTCATGCCCGCCAGGCCCCACAACAACGGCCGCGGCAGTTGCCCTGCAGACCAGCCGCGGCGCCGATACAGCCACAGGCCCACCCAGCTGAAAGCCAGCATCAGCATGCCGGTGCCCACCATCAGCCTGAAGCCGTAGAACAGTGGCTTCACGGGCGGATGCGCGCCCTTGAAGTCGTCCAGGCCACGCAGCTCGGCATTGGCGTCGTGTTTCAGGATCAGCGCCGCCATCTTCGGCACGCCCACGGCCCAGTCGTTGCTGCGGGTGGCCTCGTTCGGCACCGCAAACAGCAACAGCGGCGCGCCTTTTCCGGTCTGCCAGATACCCTCCATCGCCGCGATCTTCTGCGGCTGGTGTTGCAGCGTGTTCAGGCCATGCAGGTCACCGACGAAGATCTGCAGCGGGATCAGCACGGCAGCCACGGTGAGGCCCGTGCGCAGCACTTTGGGCGTTGACAGGTTGGCCTTGCCCTTGAGCAGTTGCCACGCACTCACACCGGCGAGGATGAAGGCAGCCGTGAGGCCCGATGCCAGCAGCACGTGGGTCAGGCGGTACGGGAACGATGGGTTGAAGATGACTTCCAGCCACGAGCGAACGAAGAATTCACCGTTGCGAATCTCGTGGCCGGCTGGCGTGTGCATCCAGGAGTTCAGCGCCAGGATCCAGAACGCGCTCATCGTGGTGCCGAAGGCAACAAGGAAGGTCGCCACCAGGTGCGCGCGTTCGCTGACCCGGCCGTGGCCGAAGAGCATCACGCCGAGGAAAGTGGCTTCGAGGAAAAACGCCGTCAGCACTTCATAGCCCAAGAGCGGCCCGGCAATGTTGCCCACTCGTTCCATGAAGCCAGGCCAGTTGGTGCCGAACTGGAAGCTCATCGTGATGCCGCTGACGACACCCAGCGCGAAGGTCAGCGCGAAGACCTTGGTCCAGAAGCGGTAGGCCATCAGCCAACCTTCGTCGAGCGTCTTCAGCCAGCGCAGGCGAAAGAACAGCAGCATCCACCCCATCGCAATGCTGATGGTGGGAAAGAGGATGTGGAAGGTGATGTTGGCCGCAAATTGCATGCGGGCCAGGAGAAGGGCGTCGAGCATGGCGCTGTCCTTGAGTGGCGATGTCCTTGGCTACGGCTTGGGGCGGGCCTTGCCGGTGAATTCCAGCACACGCTGGACCTTGGCGCCCATCTTCATCAGCGTCGACAGCGTTTGCTGGTCGAGCCGCTGCACGTCGTCGAACCAGGTCGTCATCAGTTCGATCAGGTCGTGCATGCCTTTCATGCGCGCCTGGGCATGACGGTCTTCTTCGGTGGCTGCGGTTTCCAGCAGCGCATTGCGCAGCATCGACAGCGTCGGTTCGATTTCGCGCCGCCGGCGTTCTTCGGCCAGGGTCTGGAAGACTTCCCAGGCGTCGCCGGGGGCATCGAAATACTCGCGCCTGTCGCCAGGCAGGTGACGCAGCCGCACCAGGCGCCAGGCCTGCAGTTCCTTCAAGCCCATGCTGACGTTGGAGCGGCTGAATTGCAGTTTTTCAGCGATCTCGTCGGCGTGCAGCGCCGTGGGCGAGACGTAGATCAAGGCGTAGATCTGCCCCACTGTGCGGTTGATGCCCCAGCGGCTGCCCATCTCGCCGAAGTGGCCGACAAAGCTGCTGACGAGAGGGGACAGGGTGGTCATGGAGGGCAGGACAGGGAAGACGCTGACCGAGATTCTGTGTCGAATCTTCAGTAATTGCTGAAAGTTCAGGCAATTCCCGAGCGTGCGCAAGGGTCTGGGTGACTGCCTCACTGCCGGCGCCCCCTGCTAGAGTCCCGCGCCATGCCTGCACCACTTGCCACTGCCCTTGCTGCTGCACTCGCTCTCGACCTGCGCGGCAAACACATCGTCGTCGGTCTGTCGGGCGGCGTCGCCTGCTACAAGGCGGCCGAATTTGTGCGCGAACTCATCAAGGCCGGCGCCACCGTGCAGGTGGTGATGACGGAAGCGGCAACGCAGTTCATCACCCCGGTGACGATGCAGGCGCTGAGTGGCCGTGCGGTGGCCTTGAGCCAATGGGACGCGCGCGAGCCCAACAACATGGCGCACATCAACCTGTCGCGCGAAGCGCAGGCCATCGTCGTCGCGCCAGCCAGCGCCGACTTCATCGCCAAACTGGCGCAGGGCAGGGCGGATGAACTGCTGAGCCTGTTGTGCCTTGCGCGGCCGTTGGATTCCTGCCCGCTGCTGGTGGCGCCGGCGATGAACCGCGAGATGTGGGCCCACCCCGCCACGCAGCGCAACGTGGCGCAATTGCGTGCCGACGGCACCACGGTGCTGGGCCCTGCGGCCGGCGACCAGGCATGTGGCGAAATCGGCGACGGCCGGATGCTGGAAGCGACGGAATTGCGCGACGAACTGATCGCCTTCTTCCAGCCCAAATGGCTGGCCGGGCGCAGCGTGCTGGTGACGGCCGGCCCGACCTTTGAAGCCATCGACCCGGTGCGTGGCATCACCAACCATTCCAGCGGCAAGATGGGTTTTGCGGTGGCTCGTGCCGCCGCCGAAGCCGGCGCCCAGGTCACGCTGGTGGCCGGCCCGGTGCACCTGGACACACCGCGTGGCGTGCGCCGCATCGACGTGCAGAGCGCGCAGCAGATGCTGGACGCGGTGCTGCCGCTGGCCGCCCTGCATGAGGTGTTTGTGGCCACCGCGGCGGTGGCCGACTGGCGGCCCGCGGCCATCACGCAGCAGAAGATCAAGAAAGACGGCAGCGGCCAGCCACCACCGCTGTTGCTGACCGAAAACCCCGACATCCTGGCCACCGTGGCGCGCCTGCCGGCAGGCGAGCGGCCCTGGTGTGTGGGCTTCGCAGCAGAGAGTCACGACCTCGTGCGCCACGCCCGCGACAAGCTGGTGCGCAAGGGCGTGCCGTTGATCGTCGGCAACATCGGCCCGGCGACTTTCGGCCGCGACGACAACACGCTGGTGCTGGTGGATGCACAAGGCGAACGCGAATTGCCGCACGGCGACAAGCTGAGCCTGGCGCGAGAACTGGTGCTGGAGATTTCGCGCCGCCTGCCTGAAAAGGTCCCTGCAATGACCTCTGCAAAAACCCCGGCAAAGACCCCGGCAAGAACGGCATGACCACGATCGACCTGAAAGTCCTGGACGAACGCATGGCCGCATTCCTGCCGGCCTACGCCACCGCCGGCAGTGCGGGCCTGGACTTGCGCGCGTGTCTGGATGCGGCGGTCGTGCTGCAGCCCGGCGAAGCGACCTTGATCCCGACCGGCTTGTCGATCCACATCGCCGATCCGGGCCTGTGCGCCATGCTGTTGCCCCGGTCGGGCCTGGGCCACAAACACGGCATCGTGCTGGGCAATCTTGTGGGTCTGATCGACAGCGACTACCAGGGCCCGCTGATGGTGAGTTGCTGGAACCGAGGCAGCGCGCCATTCACTGTGGAGCCGATGGAGCGCATCGCTCAAATGGTGATCGTGCCGGTGGTGCAGGCCAGCTTCCGCCGTGTCGATGCCTTTGGCACTTCAGACCGCGGCGGCGGCGGTTTTGGCTCTACCGGCAGGGCCTGAACGCTGGCTTTCGAGGGCCTGCCGGCACCGATACCTTGGTGTCATCTCACGCCACCCTTGGCGGGCGCTCAGTGGGGCCACACACCAGGAGGCCCCATGCGCAACAGCAACTCGCAGCAGCAGCTTTTCCACGCCCAGTGCAACGGACTTTCGTCGGCCTGGGGCCGGGCTGCCGCCGAAGAAGCGCGCGCCGAGCAACAGGGGCACCCGGCCCCGCTCGTCGGCCGCACCCATCGCATGCGCGCCTGGTGCGGCAGCGCCGCCCTGGCCGCAGCGGTGGAGACCGTGCTGTGGATGCTGGTGTCGCCTGCCGATTCCGTCGCAATGCCGTTGGCCGGCGCGCCCGCTCTTGCGCTGAAGGCCTTGGCCGCCTGAGCGGCCGGCCCGGGTTGGCCTCAGTGCAGCGGCGCTGAAGACGGCTTGGCGCCGCCCATCACCGACAGCGGCGAGCCGCCCAGGGTGCGGGCGTCGATCTCGTCGTCGGTGGCTTCGCGCACGCCGCGCACCTTGATCGCCACGCGCAGCGACATGCCGGCCAGTGGGTGGTTGCCGTCCAGCACCACGTGCGTGGCGTAGATTTCGGTGACGAGGTACAGCACGTCGGCGGGCATGTTGGGCGTGACGCTGCCTTCGGGCAAGCCTTCAAAGGCCATGCCGGTTTCCAGTTGTTCGGGGAAGAGCTTGCGGTCTTCGAAGCAGACGAGTTCAGAGCGGTAGTCGCCAAAGGCCTGTTCAGGCTCGAGGTGCAGCGCCAGTTCTTCGCCAGGCTCGTGGCCCGCCAGGCCTTCTTCCACGGTGGGCAGCAGGTCGTCGCCGCCGTAGAAAAATTCCACCGGATCCAGCAGTTCGTCCATGGGGCGGTTCTGGCCGTCGCTGAGCTGCCAGGTCAGGCTCACGACGCAGGGTGCTGAGATGATCATGAAAAGATGATCGCACAGGCCGTGCCAAGGCCGCCCTGGCGCTGGGTCGAGAATCAGGCGATGGATGTCAACCTCAAGCTGCCCTTGCTCGGCGGTCTCAGCCCGGCCGCCTTCATGCGAGGGCACTGGCAGAAGAAGCCCTTGCTGGTGCGCCAGGCCTGGCCCGATGTGCAGCCACCGTTGCCGCGTGCAGCGCTGTTTGCATTGGCTTGCAGCGAAGGCGTCGAGGCGCGCCTGGTGGCGCGCGAGGGCAGCGGCAAAGCTATCCGCTGGCGTGTGCGTCAGAGCCCGCTGCCGCGCAGCGCGCTGCCGCCAATGTCGCGCGCCGGCTGGACGTTGCTGGTGCAGGGCCTGGACCTGCATGTGCCTGCTGCACACGCCATGCTGCAAGCCTTTCGCTTCGTGCCCGACGCGCGGCTGGACGACCTGATGGTGTCTTGGGCCAGCGCCGGTGGCGGTGTCGGCCCGCACCTGGATTCCTATGACGTGTTCCTGCTGCAGGTGCAGGGCAAGCGGCGTTGGCGCATCGGCCGCGCCAAGGACCCGGAATGGGTGCCCGGCGCGGCGCTGAAGCTGCTGCAGAACTTCGAGCCCGAAGAAGAGTGGCTGCTGGAGCCAGGTGACATGCTGTACCTGCCGCCGCGCTGGGCTCACGACGGCGTGGCCGTGGGCGGCGACTGCATGACCTGCTCAGTGGGCTTTCGCGCGCCGTCCGCCGACGAACTGGCGCACGACCTGCTGCAGCGACTGGGCGAAGAAGAGATCTTCAACAAGGCGATGTACTGCGACCCGCGCCAGCCCGCCACCACGACGCCGGGGGCGCTACCGCCCGCGCTGCTGGCCTTTGCGCAAGAGGCCGTGGCCCGCCGGCTGGCGGAACCGCATGCAGTGGCGCGCGCCCTGGGTGAATCGCTCACCGAACCCAAAAGCAACGTCTGGTTCAACGGCCCCGGCCGCGGCCGTCTGGGTGGCCCCGTGCGTCTGTCGGCACGCACCCGCATGCTGCATGACGCGCAGCACATCTACATCAACGGGGAAGCCTTTGAAGCGGCCGGGCGCGACGCAGACACCATGCGGCGCCTGGCCGATGACCGCGTCCTGGGCCGCGCAGACATTGCGCGCCTGAGCCCTGGTGCGCGAGACTTGCTGGACGAATGGATCGCCTCGGGCTGGGCGACAGGAGTGGACGAATGAATCAACCGCCGTCTCAATCTCAATCTGAATCTCAAGCTCCGCCGCTATCGACAGCAGCAACGCCATCGCCGCCGCGCATCGACTCGCGCGCATCCTTTGCCGCGGCGCTGCATTGGGGTTTTGAGCGCGCCATCGCGGGCGGCGCGCGCTGCATCACCTGCAGCGATCCGAACTTCGAAGCCTGGCCGCTGAACGACCCGGCGCTGCTGCAGCAATTGACCGCCTGGCTGCGCTTGCCGCAGCGCCGGCTTCAACTGTTGGCCGCCAGCTACGACACCGTGCCGCGCCAGTTGCCGCGCTTCACCACCTGGCGCCGCGACTGGGCGCATGCCATTCAAGCGCTGCAGCCGCAGCCGGAATTTGCGCTCGACTTGCCGACCTTGCTGCTGGATGACCGCAACATCAGCGTGCACCTGATCGACCCGCTCCACTGGCGCGGCCGGGCTGCCGATGACCCGCGCACCCGCATGCTGTGGCAAGAGAAAATTGATGTAGTTTTGCAACGGTCTGAGGCCGCTTTTGCCGTCACCACGCTGGGGCTATAGGGAATGCCCTAGCCCGGGCTATACTCGTGGGCTAGACACAGCGCGGCTCTTTACCTGCACGTGTCTGGCACTGATGGGTCTCTGAGCATTGTCGACGAGCGCCCTCAAATGTTTCCATTGAGGCTCTTTCCCCTGAGCTCTGCCCATAACTCCTGAGGATACACACATGAACAAGTCACTCGTTTTGGCTTCCCTGGTCGCTGCCGTCGCCCTGGCCGCTTGCGGCAAGAAGCCCGAAGTCGCTGCGCCGGCCCCCGCTCCGATGGCTGCCCCCGCCCCGATGGTTGATGCTGCTGCCAGCGCTTCCGCCGGTGCCGCTTCCGCCGTTGCTGGTGCTGCTGACATGGCCGCCTCCGCCGCCATGGGTGCCGCTTCTGCTGCCCAAGGCGCTGCCACGGCTGCCAAGGACGCTGTGGGCGCTGCCAAGGACGCCGCTGCCGCTGCCAAGGACGCCGCTGGCAAGGCTGTGGACGCCGTCAAGAAGTGATCCACCGCGCGCCGATTGGCGCGCTGGTTTCAAGTTGAGAAAGCCGCCTCCGGGCGGCTTTCTTGCGTCTGCGCTTACAGTGCGGCGCAACGCGGCCCGCCATGCGCCGCCGCACAACGAGGAGCACGCACCATGCCGCAACCGACACCCGCCGTGGGCCTCATCGGATTGGGAGCGATGGGCCTGGGCATGGCGCAGTCGTTGCGCCGCGCTGGCTTTGATCTGCGGGTCTTCGACGTGCGTGCCGGCGCTGCCGAAGCCTTCTCCCGGGATGGCGGCAGGGCCTGCATCAGCGCCGCTGAAGTGGCTGCCAAGAGTGACGTGGTTGTCGGCGTTGTGGTGAATGCCGCCCAGACCGAAGACGTGCTGTTCGGCAGCGGCGCCGTCGCTGCCGCCATGCGCCCTGGCAGTGTCTTCGTGATGTGTTCTACCGTCGATCCCAACTGGAGCGTGGCGCTGGAAGCGCGGCTTGAAGCGCTGGATTTGCTCTACCTGGACGCGCCCATCTCCGGTGGCGCCGCCAAGGCCGCCAGTGGCCAGATGACGATGATGACTGCCGGCCGTGCGGCCGCCTATGCACGGTGCGGTGGCGCTCTCGACGCGATGGCGGCCAAGGTCTACAAGCTGGGCGACCGCGCGGGTGCCGGCAGCAAGGTCAAGATCATCAACCAGTTGCTGGCCGGCGTGCACATCGCTGCCGCCGCCGAAGCCATGGCGCTGGGCCTGCGCGAAGGCGTGGACGCGGCGGCGCTGTACGAAGTCATCACCCACAGTGCCGGCAACAGCTGGATGTTTGAAAACCGCATGGCCCACGTCCTGGCGGCCGACTACACGCCGCTGTCGGCGGTGGACATCTTCGTCAAGGACCTGGGCCTGGTGCTGGACATGGCGCGCGCCAGCAAATTTCCGCTGCCGCTGAGCAGCACGGCGCACCAGATGTTCATGCAGGCGTCTACGGCCGGTTTTGCGAAAGAGGACGACAGCGCGGTCATCAAGATTTTCCCGGGCATCACGCTGCCGGAGAAGAAGGCGTGACGCTCAAGTTAGGGTGCATTGCCGACGACGTGACTGGCGCGACGGACCTGGCCAACAACCTCGTGCGCGCCGGCATGCGCGTGGTGCAGACCATTGGCGTGCCCGTGCAACCCGTTGAAGACGTGGACGCCGTGGTGGTGGCGCTGAAGTCGCGCACCGCGCCCGTGGCGGACGCTGTGGCGCAAAGCCTGGCCGCTGCGCACTGGCTGCGCGCGCAGGGCGCGGCGCAGCTGTACTTCAAGGTCTGCTCGACCTTCGACAGCACGCCGGCAGGCAACATCGGCCCGGTGGCGCAGGCGCTGCTGGCGGACAGCGGCGACACCTTCGCCCTCGTCACGCCTGCCTTCCCGGAAAACGGCCGCACGGTGTTCAAGGGTCACCTCTTCGTCGGCGACCTGCTGCTGTCCGACAGCCCCATGCGCCACCACCCGCTCACTCCCATGACCGACGCCAACCTGGTGCGGGTGCTGCAGGCGCAAGTGCGCGGCGCCACGGTCGGCCTCATCGACCACCGCGCGGTCGCCGGCGGCGTGGCGGCGGTGCAGGCGCGCATTGCGACGCTGCGCGCAGAGGGCGTGGTCTTTGCCATTGCCGACGCGGTGTGCGACGACGATTTGCGCACGCTGGCCGCCGCGTCTTCATCGGCATTCGCAGCGCTGCGCCTGGTGGTGGCGGGCTCGGGCCTGGCCATCGGCATACCCGCGCTGCACGGCCTGGCACCCAGCGCGGCGGCGGCTGAACTGCCGCCGGCCCATGGCGCGCGCGCGGTCATCAGCGGGAGCTGCTCGTCGGCCACGCAGGCCCAGGTGGCTGCTTTTCAGTCGCGCGGTGGTGAGTCCTTTGCCATCGACCCGCTGCAACTGGCCGCTGGCGTGGACCTCGCTGCACAGGCGCTGGCCTGGGCGCAGCCGCGCTTGGGACCCGCACCGGTGCTGGTGTACGCCACCGCAGCGCCCGACGCCGTGCGCGCGGTGCAGGCGCAACTGGGCGCTGAACGCGCAGGTGCGCTGGTGGAAGCGGCCCTGGCCCGCGTGGCGGTAGGGCTGGTGGCGGCCGGCGTCGGCCAATTGCTGGTGGCGGGTGGCGAGACCTCCGGCGCCTGCGTGCAGGCGCTGGGTGTTGCGCAGTTGCGGATCGGGCCGCAGATCGACCCCGGCGTGCCCTGGTGCCACGTGCCTGGACGGTCATCGCACCCGCCGCCGCACCCGCCTTTGCACATCGCGCTGAAATCCGGCAACTTCGGCACTGACGACTTCTTCAGCCGTGCCTTCACCCTGCTGTGAGCACTGAAACCCAGCTGCGCGAAGAAGTCTGCCGCGTCGGCCAGTCCCTGCATGCCCGCGGTTATGCGCACGCCACGGCCGGCAACATCAGCGTGCGCCTGGACGACGGCTTCCTGATCACCCCCACCGACGCCTGCCTGGGCACGCTGGACCCGGCCCGCCTGGCGCGCGTGGATGCACAAGGCGTGCAGGCCGGCGGCGACCGTGCCAGCAAGACGCTGGCGCTGCACCGCCAGATCTACAGCGCCGACGCGCAGGCGCGCTGCATCATCCACACCCACAGCACGCACCTCGTGGCGCTGACGCTGCAGGGGGTGTGGAGCGACGATGACATCTTGCCGCCCATCACGCCGTACTTCGTGATGAAGGTGGGCCACGTGCCGCTGATCCCTTACCACCGCCCGGGTGACGCGCAAGTGGCGCGGCTGGTGGCAGCACGCATCACCGCCATGGCCGACAAAGGCACGCCGCTGCGTGCCGTGATGCTCAGCCGCCTGGGTCCGGTGGCCTGGCACGGCAGCCCGGCCGAGGCCAGCGCGGTGCTGGAGGAGCTGGAAGAGACCGCGCGCCTCTGGATGTTGTGCCGTCCGCCTCCGGCGGCGCTGAGCGAAGCCCAGATCGACGAGCTGCGGCGCCAATTCCGCGCCAAGTGGTAGATGCGATAGCTGCGGTAGCCGCGGCACTCAAGAAGCGCGGCCGCCCGGCCGATAAAACGGGGTCCCTTGCCTTGTTGGGCTTTCACGCACCCCATGCTGAAGAAGATTCGAGTCGACCAACTGCGCCTGGGCATGCACCTGCACCGGCTGGAGGGGTCCTGGATCAACCACCCGTTCTGGAAGGCGCGGTTCGTGATCGGCGACGCCACTGACCTCCAGCGTCTGCTGGACTGCGGCGTGGCGGAATGCTGGATCGACTCGGCGCTGGGCCTGGATGTTGCGCCCGTCAGCGTGGCTGCGGACGTCGCACCGCCGGCCGACATCGTGGCGCCGCCCGTGGTCACCACCTCATCGCGCTCGCCAGGCGAACTCAGCCGGCCGATGGCCGCTGAACTGAAGGCCGCTGCTGCCATCTGCCAGCGCGGCCGCCAGGCCGTCACCGCGATGTTCAACGAAGCGCGCATGGGCCACACCGTGAATGCCGAAAACTGCCTGCCGCTGGTGGAAGAGATTTCAGGCTCGGTGGGGCGCAACCCCGGCGCCCTCGTCAGCCTGGCGCGGCTGAAGTCACGCGACGACTACAGCTACATGCATTCGGTGGCGGTGTGTGCGCTGATGGTGGCACTGGCGCGCCAGACCGGCATGGACGAAGACGGCTGCCGCGAAGCCGGTCTGGCCGGGCTGATGCACGACATCGGCAAGGCGTTGATGCCGCTCGCGCTGTTGAACAAGCCAGGCAAGCTGACGGAAGCCGAATTCGAGATCATCCGCACCCACCCAGCGGAAGGCCACGGCCTCCTGCGGGGTGGCCAGGCGGTGCTGGCGTCTACGCTCGACGTGGCGCTGCACCACCATGAACGCATGGACGGTACCGGCTACCCCGGGCGCCTGGCGGGTGATGCGCTGAGCACACTGGCGCGGATGTCGGCGATCTGCGATGTCTATGACGCCATCACCTCCAACCGCCCCTACAAGGCGGGCTGGGACCCGGCGCAATCGATCGCGCGCATGGCGTCGTGGAAGGGCCACTTCGACCCCGTGCTCTTTGCCGCCTTTGTGCAGAGCCTGGGCATCTACCCCACGGGCTCGGTCGTGCGGCTGGCCTCGGGCAAGGTTGCGGTGGTGGTGGAGCAGAACCCCGACAAGCTGGTCTCGCCAGTGGTGAAGGTGTTCTTCTCGACGAAGTCGCAGATGCCGCTGCTGCCCGTGCTGTTGGACCTGTCTCGCCCCGGCACGCAGGACCGCATCGAAGGTCGCGAAGAAGACGCGGCCCGGCGCTTCCCGCATCTGGACGAACTCTGGGCCGACCCCGACGCGCTGCGCCGCATGAAACCCTGAGTGCCTGAAGGCTGGCGTCTGACTACACTGCCGCCACCATGTGGCCGGGAGCGTTGATGACCGTTTGGATCGCCCGCGTGGCATTCGCCCTGGCCTTGCTGGCTGGCACAACGGCCCATGCCCCTGCCCATGCCCAGACCCTGCGCTGGGCCAGCCAGGGCGACCCCCTGACGATGGACCCGCATTCGCAGAATGAAGGCCTGACCAATGCGATGAATGGCCAGGTCTATGAAACGCTGGTCAAGCGCGACCGCCAACTGGCGCTCGGCCCGGGCCTGGCCACCAGCTGGCAGCAGACCGGTCCTCTGAGCTGGCGCTTCAAGCTGCGACAGGGCGTGAAGTTCCACGACGGCAGCACGATGACTTCGGACGACGTGGTGTTCTCGGTGCTGCGTGCGCAGCTGCCCACCGCCAACATCGCTGTCTATGCCAACCCCTTGGGCCAGCCCGTGGCGCTGGACAAGGAGACGGTGGAATTCCGCCTGGCCAAGATCAACCCGGTGTTCCTGCAGAACCTGAACGCCATCTTCATCATGAACAAGGCCTGGTGCGAACTGCACAAGGTGACGAAGCCTCTGGACTTCAAGAATCGCGAAGAGAGCTTTGCCGGCTTCAATGCCAATGGCACCGGCCCCTACAGGTTGGTGGCGCGCCAGCCTGGTATCAAGACCAGCTACAAGCGCTTTGCCGGCTGGTGGGGGACTTCTGATGGCAACGTGCAGGACATCGTCTTCACGCCCATTGCCAACGACGCGACGCGTCTGGCCGCCTTGGTATCGGGCGAGATCGACTTTGTCATTGACCCCGCGCCGCGCGACGTCGCCCGGCTGCGCAACACGGCCGGCGTGAAGATCGTCGACGGGCCGGAGAACCGCGTCATCTTCATCGGCATGGACCAGTACCGCGATGAGCTGCTCTACAGCAGCGTCAAGGGCAAGAACCCCTTCAAGGACCTGCGTGTGCGCCAGGCCCTGTACCACGCGGTGGACATCGAGACGCTGAAGAACAAGTTGATGAACGGCCAGAGCGTGCCCACCGGCGCGCTCACGCCCAGCCCGCAGGGTGGCTACAACGACGCGCAACTGGAATCGCGCCTGCCCTTCGACTTGCCGAAGGCGCGTGCGCTGATGGCTGATGCGGGTTATGCCGACGGCTTTGAAGTCACCATCGACTGCCCCAACAACCGCTACGTCAACGACGAAGAAATCTGCATCGCGCTGGCCGCCATGTGGTCGCAGTTGAAGGTGAAGATCAAGGTCAACGCCATGCCGCGCGTGACCTGGTTTCCGAAGCTGGAAAAGTTGGACACCAGCCTGTACCTGCTGGGCTGGGGCGGTTCGGTCACCGACGCCGAGACCACGCTCACGCCCGTGATGCGGTTCCCGGGCGAAGGCGGCGTCGGCCTGTACAACTGGGGTCGTGTGCGCAACGAAAAATTCGAACAAGCCGCGATTGCGCAGGGCCTGGAGCCTGACCCGAAAAAGCGCGAAGAACTCATCAAGACGGCGCTGCGCGAATACAAGACCCAGGTGCACCTGATCCCGCTGCACCGCCAGGTGGTGCCGTGGGCGGCGCGCAGCAATGTCGATGTGGTGCACCGCGCCGACAACTGGCTGGAAGTGCCGTGGATCACGATACGTTGAGCTGATTTTCCTGACACCCACACCGACCCAAAATCACTGGAGACAAGAGCATGAAGACCGTCATCAGCGGGGCATCCAGCCTCGTCGCCCTCATTGCCGCGACGCTGTTCAGCGCCCCCGCAGCGGCCCAGCCCTGCCCCGACAAGAACCTCAACTACTGGCAGGCCTTTCCGCCCGGCGGCGAGTCCGACATCTCGGCGCGCCACCAGCAGATGGTGCTGAAGAAGAAATGTGCTGCCATCGACACCATCATCCAATACAAGGCCGGCGGCGGCGGCGCGCTGCTGTGGAGCCAGATGAACAGCATGGCCGGTGACGGCACGCAGATCATGGGCGTGAACCTGCCGCACCTGGTGCTGCAGCCCATCGAAGGCAACGTGCAGTACAAGACCGACGACGTCACGCCCGTCTTCTGGTACCACTACACGCCCGATGCGCTGGTGGTGCCCGAGAACAGCGCTTTCAAGACCTTTGCGGATTTCATCAAGGCCGCCAAGGCTGCGCCGGCCAAGTACAACCTGGGCGGCTCGGGGCTGAATTCGGCCAATCATGCAGCGCATGAAAAGCTGAACCAGTCCTTCGGCATCAAGACGACTTACGTGCCCTTCAAGGGCACCGGCGACATGACCATGGCGGTGCTCGGCGGCCACGTCGATGCCGGCATGAGCTACACCGCATTTGCCATCAACAACAAGACCAAGGTGCGCGCTCTGGCCGTGGCGATGGACAAGCGCCACCCGCTGATGCCCGATGTGCCCACCTTCAAGGAACTGGGTGTGGAATGGGTGGACGGCGCCTACCGCGGCATCGGCGTGCCCAAGAGCACGCCGCCTGAAGTGCGCAAACGCTTGTCAGACCTGTTTGCCAGCCTCAATGCCGACCCCGAGATGAAGGACCTGGCCTTCAAGAGCGGCTTTGAACTCATCAATGTGGGCGTGGACAAGATGGACGCGTTCATGAAGGAACGCGCCAAGGTCTATACCGACGTCGCGCGGCAGATGGGGCTGGGCAGCAAACAGTAGCGCTGAATCTGGGAGTCAGCGCGTCGCGCGCTGACGCACCGCTTCCAGGTACGCCTGCCCGTCGGGCGGCAGCCCGCTGCGCTGGCTGGCCCAGATCATCTCGCCCAGGCACTCCATCACTTCGTGGTGGGCCTCGTGCATGGAATTGCGCCGGGCTGCCAGCAGATCCACGGCCTGGCGGATGCCGGTGGGTTGGTCGATGGCGACCTGCTCCTGGATGCTGAGGTGCATGCTCATGTGCAGAAAGGGGTTGGTGCGGCCTTCTTCCACCGTGTAGATGGCGGCCAGCGCGGCGGCTTCGTCGGCCAGGTCGGCGTGGTATTCGGGGTGTTCGTCAACCCAGCGCGCGGCCAGCAGCTGCATCGGTTCTAGAGGTTGGTGTTGCAAATGAGCGCTTCGTTGGCGCGCGTAAGTGGCGCAGAAGAATCGCCGTACGTCGGACTGGGAAGGCTGGAACATCGGAGAATTGTCGCCTTCCTGGCCAAGCACCCTATCGATAGCCCATGAACATCAGCTCCGAACAGCTCTTTGCAGAAGCCCGCACGCAAAACGGCTACCTCGACACCCCGGTCCCCGACAGCCAGTTGAACGACCTGTACGAGATGCTCAAGTGGGGCCCGACCTCGGCCAACTGCAGCCCGGCGCGTTTCATCTTCGTGCGCAGTGCCCAGGCCAAGACCCAATTGGCCGATTGCGTGGCACCCGGCAACCAGCCGAAGGTGCGGGAAGCGCCGGTGACGGTGATCATCGGCATGGACATGGAGTTCTTCGAGAAGCTGCCCCAGCTCTTCCCGCACACTGACGCCCGCGCCTGGTTCACGGGCAAGCCGCAACTGGTTGCGGACACGGCCTTTCGCAATTCCAGCCTGCAGGGCGCCTACCTCATCATGGCCGCCCGCGCGCTGGGCCTGGGCACCGGGCCGATGAGCGGCTTTGACGCCGCCAAGGTCGATGCCGCCTTCTGGGCCGGCACGGCGGTGAAGACCAACTTCATCAGCACGCTGGGCCATGGCAACCCGGCCAAGGTGCTGCCGCGCAGCCCGCGCCTGAGCTTCGAGCAGGCTTGTCAGTTTGCTTGAGTCGCTGACGCTTCGCAGTTTGCTGGGCAAACTGCCCTTGATCGGCGACTCGTGGTTCTACGCCGTCGCAATCCCTGCCGTGCTGCTGACGGGAATGTCCAAGAGTGGCTTTGCTACAGGCTTCGGCTGACTGGCCACGCCGCTGATGGCGCTGAGGCTGCCGGCACCGCAGGCGGCCGCCATCATGCTGCCGCTGGGCACGCTGCTCTTCGGGGTGCTGTCGGCCAAGGCGGCCACGGTGTCGGGTTTCACCAGCTTCGTCGCGCACGCGGGTGGGCCGCCGGTCATTGCCTACCTGTCGCCGATGCGCATGGCGCCACGGGTGTTGAGCGCAACGATGGCGGTCTATGTCGCCGTCATCAACGCCGTGAAAGTGCTGCCCTACGCGGCGTTGGGTCTGATGGACATCCGCAACATGGCGACGTCGCTTTTGCTGTTTCCGCTGGCACTGCTGGGTGTGTGGGCCGGGTTCTGGCTGGTGCGCCGGGTCAGCGACAGCTGGTGCTACCGGCTGGCCTACATCGGCATGTTCCTGACCGGCACCGAGCTGCTCTGGGACGGCTTGAAGTAGAGGGCGCCGACGCCGCCAGTCCTCGTCGCCAGGTCTTCGTCGCCAAGTCGTCGTCGCCAAGTCGTCGTCGATCAGTCCGTGTCGGATTCGGCCTTGAAACCGTCGCCTCGCCTTTCGCGCAGTTCGCGCCGTTGCGAACGCTCACGCGACCACAACTCGTCCAGTTCCTGGCGGCCCTGCTGCGCCACCGAGATCAGTTTCTTCTCGTCGCCCTGGTGCGGCGCCATCTGGTGCAGCAGTTCGATGTTGTGCTGGCGAAACCGCAGCGCCTGGTTGCGCGCGGCGTGCGGCTGCCAGCCCATCAGTTCCAGCACGCTGCGGCCGCTCATCAGTGCCGAGTCCAGCGTTTCGCGGTCGATGTGTTTCACGCCGCGGGCGTGCAGGCCGTACCAGTGCGTGGTGTTGCGCGCGCGCACGACGAGCGTGGCTTGCTTGAAGTGCGCCTGCACCAGGTCCACCACCTTCAGGCTTTGCTCGATGTCGTCCACCGCCACCACGATCACCCGCGCCTGGGCAGCGCCGGCCACACGCAGCAGGTCCAGGCGAGTGGCGTCGCCATAGAAGGCCGGCCAGCCGAAACGGCGGATGCCGGCGACGGCTTCAGAGTCGTGGTCCAGCACGGTGGCCGCCAGGCCGTTGGCGTTGAGCAAGCGGCCAACGATCTGGCCGTAACGGCCGAAGCCGCAGATGATGATCGGCGCCTGCTGTTCGTCGGCAATCTCGTCCAGCTTCGGCCCCTGCGCGCGCGCAGCCAGGCGCGGCGCCAGCAGGCGGTCGTTCAGCACCAGCAGCAAGGGTGTCAGCAGCATCGAAATCGCCACCGATGCCACCAGCAGCGAAGAAGTCTGCGGGCTGATGACGCCGGCGCCCAGCGCGGTCTGGAAGACGACAAAGCCGAACTCGCCGCCCTGGGCCAGCAGCATCACAAACACCGGCGCTTCGTTCAGCGGCACCGGCATGGCGCGCGCCATGCCCATCAGCACCAGTGTCTTGATGAGCAGAAAACCCAGCACCACGGCGGCCACCAGGGCAGGGCTGGCCAGCACGACGGCAAAGTCGATGCTCATGCCGACGGCAATGAAGAACAGGCCCAGCAGCAAGCCCTTGAAGGGTTCGATGTCGGTTTCCAGCTCGCGCCGGTATTCGCTTTCGGCCAACAGCACGCCGGCCAGGAAGGCGCCCAGCGCCATGCTCAGGCCCACGCTCTGCATCAGCGCGGCGGTGGCCACCACCAGCAGCAGCGCGGCGGCGGTGAAGATTTCGGGCGTGTCGCTGCGCGCGATCCAGCGCAGCGCAGGCCGCAGCAGCAGCCGGCCGCCAAAGATGATCGCTGCGATCACGCCCAGCGCCTTGGCCGCGCCGAGCCAGCCGCCGCCGGCTTCTGCATGCCCGCCCGCGCCAGCCACCACCAGCAACGGCACGATCGCGAGGATCGGAATGGCCGCAATGTCCTGCAGCAGCGCCACGCTGAGCACACTTTGCCCGGCGCTGGTGGCCATCAGGTTGCGTTCGCCCAGCACACCCAGGCCGATGGCGGTGGAACTCATGCCCAGGCCGAGGCCGGCAACGAGGGCCAGCCGCCAGTCCACACCCAGTGCCACGGCCAGGCCTGCAATGAGCGCGGCCGAGCCGAAGAGCTGCACGCTGCCCCAGCCGAAGATGGGCCGGCGCAGCGACCACAACCGCCTCGGTTCCAGTTCGAGCCCCACCAGGAAGAGCATCAGCACGACGCCGAATTCCGCAAATTCGAGCATCGCCTTGGGGTCGGTCACCAGCTTCAGGCCCCAGGGCCCGATGACGATGCCGGCGCCCAGGTAGCCGATGATGGAGCCCAGCCCCAAAAGGCGCGCCAGCGGCACCGCGAGGACCGCCGCGCCGAGATAGACCAGGCTGCTCATCAGCCACGGTGTGCTGTGCTCCATGGTCAGGGGCCGGGCACGCTGGCTGCAGCGTCCACGGTGGGCCGCGCGTCAGCCGGCACGTCGCAGATCGGCGTCGGATCCATGTCTTCGATCTCCGGCCAGTCGGGCCAGCTCGCCAGGCGCTCTGCAAACAGCGCGCTGTGCGTGTCCAGTGTCTCCTTGCCAACGCGGTGCGCGCCATGCAGCAGCAGCGGCGGCAACCAACGCATGCCGCAGAGCGCGGCAGTCTGTTCACAAGGGTGCAGAAAGGCGTCGAAGAAGTAGCGGTTGTAGCCGTCGGGCCGGTAGCTTTCCTGCGGCCCGCCGGTCGATGCCGCCAGCCACAAGTCCTTGCCCGCCAAAGCACGGCCGCCCGGCCCGTAGGCCCAGCCGAAAGCAAACACCTCGTCGAGCCACAACTTCAGCATCGGCGGCATGGCGTACCAGTGCACCGGGTGCAGCCACACGACCAGTTGCGCGTCCAGCAGCATTGCCTGCTCGGCGGCGGCGTCGATGCAGTAGTCAGGGTAGATCGCGTAGAGGTCGCGCACCTTCACGCGGGCGGGGTCCAGGCGCCTGGCAGCGTCCATCAGGCTGCGCGTGGCGCGCGAATTTTCAAGCTGCGGGTGGGCGGCGATGACGAGGACTTGGGCCATGGGTGTGCAGGCGGACTTGGGTTTGCCCGCTTGGGGCAGCAATCAGTGCGCCGCTACCATACCCGACAAAGTTCAAGCGGTTTGACCGAGGGAGAGGAACCCGCCATGCCCGTGATCGTGGTCGCCAACCCGAAAGGCGGCGTCGGCAAGAGCACGCTGTCCACCAACATTGCCGGCTGCCTGGCGGCTGCCGGGCACACGGTGATGCTGGGCGACGTGGACCGGCAGCAGTCGGCACGGCAATGGCTGGCACTGCGGCCCGCGCACCTGCCCGCCATCCGCGGCTGGCATGTCGTGGACGGCGAGGTGCTGCGCCCACCCAAGGGCACCACCCACGTCGTCCTGGACACGCCCGCCGGCCTGCACGGCAAACGCCTCGACGCGGTGATGAAGATCGCCGACCGGCTGCTGATCCCGCTGCAGCCCAGCCTCTTTGACATCCAGTCCACGCACAGCTTTGTCAAGGAAGTGCGCCAGCATCGGCGCGGGGCCGAGATCAAGCTCGGCCTCGTCGGCATGCGGGTGCGTGAACACACCCGCGCCAACGAACAGCTGCATGCCTACCTGGCCACATTGCCGGTGCCGGTGGTGGCCTGGCTGCGTGACACCCAGAACTATGTGCAGCTGGCCGCGCACGGCCTGACGCTGTGGGACGTTGCGCCCAGCCGTGTCGAACGCGACCTGGAACAGTGGGCCGCGTTGCAGCAGTGGATCAAGGCATGAAAACCTACCCCCACCTGGCCGACCTGGCCGCCCTGGCAGGGCACGACATCGGCACCAGCGACTGGCTGCTGATCGACCAGGCGCGCATCAACCTCTTCGCCGAAGCCACGGGCGACCACCAGTGGATCCACATCGACCCCGCCCGTGCGGCGGCCGGGCCCTTCGGCGCGCCCATCGCCCACGGCTTCCTCACGCTGAGCCTGTTGCCGGTGCTGTTTGCAAGTGCATTCGCCATCGACGACGTGGGCATGGGCGTCAACTACGGCCTGAACCGTGTGCGCTTTGTCAGCCCGGTGCGCGTGGGCAGCCGTGTGCGCGGGCGCTTCAAGCTCATCAGCTATGAGCCGCTGGAAGGCGGTGCGCAGCTGACGGTGGAAGCGACGATCGAACTCGAAGGCTCTGCCAAGCCGGCTTGCGTGGCGCAGACCGTGTCCCGGCGTTATCTCTAGTCTTGCATACCCCCAGAAGTGGGAGCCAGGCGGCGGCGCCTGCGGGCACACAATGCCCACCGTTCACGAGGAGCAAAGTGCCCATGAAAGTGCTGCTGGTTGACGACCATCCACTGGTGCTGTCTGCGTTGCAGGCGGTGATTCAGAGCATCGGCAGCGACACCACGGTGGTTGGTGTGGACAGCGCGGCTGCGGCGCGCGCCACCCTGGCCGACGATTCCGATTTCGACCTCGTGCTGCTCGACCTGGCGCTGGGCGATGCCGACGGTTTTGACGTGCTGGTGGAATTCCGCGCCGCCTACCCCGCCGTGCCGGTGGTGGTGGTGTCGGCGTCGGACCGCGCCAGCGACGTCATCCGCGCCATCGACAGCGGTGCCATGGGCTTTGTGCCCAAGAAGTCCAGCCACGGCGAATTGCACGCCGCGCTGGGCATGGTGATGACGGGGTCGATGTACGTGCCACCGTCGATGCTGGGGCTGGAATTCGGCCGCAGCGTTGTCGCCGGTGACACCGTGCCCGGTGTCATGCGCCCCCATGGTGACGCACCCTTGGGTGCCGCCGCGCAGCCCGAGCCGCACCAGAAACTGCCGTCGCTCAAAGACGTGGGCCTGACGCCACGCCAGGGCGAGGTCCTGTCGCTGTTGCTGCAGGGCCTGCCCAACAAGCTCATCGCGCGCCAGCTCAACCTGTCGGTGGAAACCGTGAAGGACCACGTCGCCGCGGTGCTGCGTGCGCTGGGCGTGAGCTCGCGCACGCAAGCAGTGCTGGCGGTGAGCCAGATGACGCAGTTCCAGGGCGGCTTTTCCTGGCGTCCGCCGCAGCGTTGAAGCGCTGACTCGCTGACTCGCTGACTCGCGGACAACACCACGCCGATGGAGACCGAAGCCGTCCTGCCGGCTGCCGCAGCTTCTGCTGCCACCGCGCCAGCGGATGCACCGCCCGTCGCGGCCGCTCCCCGGGTCGGCTCGGGCGTGGACCATTTGCTGGCGCTCTACGTCCAGACGCCGGCCACGCTCACCGGCAACCTCTTCGGCATGGTGCTGGTGGCTGTCTTCTACTGGCCGCTGGCGGACCCGCTGCGGATGTGGGGCTGGCTGGGCGTCATCAGCGTGCTGTGGCTGGTGCGTCTGGCGCATTACCTGCGCTTTCGCCGCCAGCGCAACACCGGCCTGGAAGCGCTGCGTGTGTGGCGCCGCAGCTGGATGGCGCTGGTGCTGTGCCAGGGGGCGATGTGGGGCCTGGCGGCGTGGCTGTTTTGGGACTTGGGCTCGCCTTTTCACAAGGTGGCGCTTCTGCTGATCGTCTTCACCTACTGCCTGGCGTCGGTGCAGCTCTTGGCGACGCAGAGCACGGTGTTCATGGTCTTCATCACGCTCGTGCTGTCGCCCACCATCGTGCGCGTGGCCAGCGACACCAGCCAGGAATTCCATCTTCAGCTGGCGGTGGTGCTGACGCTGATGTTCTGCATCACGGTGCTGATGGCCCGCACCTACAGCAGTGCGCTCGGCCAGGCCATCGCACTGAAGAGCCGCACGGACGAGTTGGCGCTGAAGCTGCGCACCGAAAAAGTGGTGGCCGACGAAGCCCGCCGCGCGGCCGAAGCCGCCAACCGCGCCAAGACCCAGTTCTTCGCCGCCGCCAGCCACGACCTGCGCCAACCGCTGCATGCCATGGGCCTCTTCGCCGAAGCGCTGCGCCAGCGTGTGCACGACCCCGAGGTGGCGTCGCTGGTCAACAGCATCAACGAATCGGTCGATGCGCTGGAGGGCCTCTTCAGCGAACTGCTGGACATCACCCGCATCGACACCGGTGGCGTCGATGTGAACCCGGCTCCGGTGCGGCTGCGCGACATCTTTTCGCGCCTGCGCCTGCACTTCGAACCCACGGCTTTCGAGAAGGGACTGATGCTGTCCTTTCATGGCGAACAGCGCATCGCCCACACAGACCCGGTGCTGCTGGAACGGGTGCTGCGCAACCTGGTCAGCAATGCCATCCGCTACAGCGACGACGGCGGGGTGCTGGTCAGCTGCAGGCCGCGCAACGGCAAACTGCTCGTGCAGGTGTGGGACAGCGGCATCGGCATCAGCGAGCACAACCTGCCGCGGGTCTTTGACGAGTTCTTCCAGGTGCAGAGCAACCGCCCGCTGGAGGCCCACCACCGCAAGGGCCTGGGGCTGGGGCTGGCGATCGTCAAGCGGCTGGCGGCGCTGATGGACGCGTCGATCACGGTGCGTTCGCGGGCCGGCCACGGCACCGTGTTTTCGATAGAAGTGCCGGTGGGCCGCGCGCCGCGGCCGATGGAGGCCGCTGCACCAGGTGGCAGCAAGGCGCCCATTGGCCTGACGCTGGAAGGCCGGCACATCGTGGTGGTGGAAGACGAAACGGCGGTGCGTGAAGGCCTGGTCGTGCTGCTGCAGGCCTGGGGCGCGACGGTCGAGTCCTTCGACACCGTCCAGGCCGTGCAGGAATGGTTGGCGCAGCCTTCCACCGACCCTGCCATCACCGAACCGCCCCACCTGCTGCTGGTGGACTACCGCTTGCCGCAGGGCTGCACCGGCATCGACGCACTGACGCACATCCGCGCGCACTGGCCGGCGGCACGGTTGCCGGCCATCGTCATCACCGGCAGCAGCCTGGGTGGGCATGAAGACAAAGCCGTCACGCACGACTACCACCTGCTGATCAAGCCCGTGTTGCCGAACAAGCTGCGGGCGATGATCGCGTTCAAGCTCGGCGTGCGCTGAGGCTTCTCAGCCCGGCGGGTACGTGCCCGGCAGCAAGATGCTGCGGCCCACGGTCTGGATGTCGGTGTGGCCGCAGAAGGCCATCGTCACGTCGAGTTCCTTGTGGATGATCTGCAGCGCCTTGGTCACGCCCGCCTCACCCATCGCGCCCAGGCCATAGACCATTGCGCGCCCGATCATCGTGCCGCGTGCGCCCAGGGCCCAGGCCTTCAGCACGTCCTGCCCGCTGCGGATGCCGCCGTCCATCCAGACCTCGATCTTGTCGCCCACCGCCGCAACGATGGCCGGCAGCGCTTCGATGCTGCTGGGCGCACCGTCCAGCTGGCGTCCGCCGTGGTTGCTGACGACGATGGCGTCGGCGCCGCTCTGCACCGCCAGCAGCGCGTCTTCGACATCCATGATGCCCTTGAGGATGAACTTGCCGCCCCATTGCTTTTTCACCCACTCGACGTCGGCCCAGCTCAGCGTGGGGTCGAACTGCTCGTTGGTCCATGCCGCGAGCGAACCCATGTCGCTGACACCCTTGACGTGGCCCACCAGGTTGCGGAAGGTGTGGCGCCGAGTGCCCATCATTCCCAGGCACCAACGCGGTTTGGTGGCCAGATTGAGGATGTTGCCCAGCGACGGGATCACCGAAGCGCGCAGCTTGTTCTTCAGGTCCTTGTGGCGCTGGCCGATCACCTGCAGGTCCAGCGTCAGCACCAGCGCGCTGCACTTCGCCGCCTTGCAGCGGTCGATCATCGTCGCCATCGCGTCGCGGTCGCGCATCATGTAGAGCTGAAACCAGAACGGCGCTTTCGTGTTTTCGGCAATGTCTTCGATCGAGCAGATGCTCATGGTGGACAGCGTGAACGGAATGCCGAACTTCTCGGCCGCGCGCGCGGCGTGGATCTCGCCGTCGGCGTGCTGCATGCCCGTCAGGCCCACGGGTGCGATGCACACCGGCATCGTCGTCGCCTGCCCCACCATCGTCGTGGCGGTGCTGCGGTTTTCCATGTTTACGGCCACGCGTTGGCGCAGCTTGATCTTCTGGAAGTCCGCTGAATTCGCACGGTAGGTGCCTTCGGTCCAGCTGCCGCTGTCGGCGTAATCGTAGAACATGCGCGGCACGCGCTTTTTGGCCAGCACGCGCAGGTCTTCGATGGTGGTGATGACGGTCATTGGTGTTGTCTCCTCGGAAGGCGATGCTATCGGCTGACTCTATCGGGCGATGCTTGCCGCTGCCTTGTCCACGCTCAAAAGCCGTCAAAGCCCGTCAGAGTCGAACCAGCCCGCCCGCGCGCACGCCCAGCAACCGGATGCGCCGCGCCAGGTCCACGCGCTTCAGGCACTGGCCGGCGGCGTGGCGGATAGCCGCCGCATCGACCACCGGTTCTGGCAGCGTGAGGTCGCGCGTCACGGTCTTGAAGTCTTCAAAGCGCAGCTTGATGCCGATGGTGCGGCCGGCGTAGCCCTTGCGCTGCAGGTCAGTGGCGACCTGTTCGGCCAGCTCGGTGAAGATGCGGGTCAGCTCGGTGCGATCGCGCACGGCGTGCAGGTCGCGGTCGAAGGTGGTTTCGCGGCTCATCGACACCGGTTCGCTGTGTGTCACCAGCGGCCGGTCGTCGATGCCGTGCGCGGCATCAAACAGCCAGCGGCCGTAGCTGCGGCCGAAGTGCGCGGTGAGGAAAGCCTTGTCGCGCGCAGCCAGGTCGGCGATGGTACGGACGCCCAGATCGGCAAGCCGGTTGCCCGCCTTCGGCCCGATGCCGTTGATCCGTCGCACTGGCAGCGGCCAGATGCGCGTCGCCAGTTCGTTCTGCGTGATGACGGTCAGGCCGTCGGGTTTGTCGAGTTCGCTGGCAATCTTGGACAGCAGCTTGTTGGGCGTCACGCCGACTGAGCAGGTCAACCCGGTGGCGCGCTTGACGGTGTTGCGGATCTCCTGCGCCACGGCGCGCACGCCGCCGGTGGTGTCGAAACCGATCGGGTCCTGCGCGCCGGGCACGTCGGTCAAGTCGATGTAGATCTCGTCGATGCCGCGGTCTTCGATCAGCGGTGCCACCTCGGCGACAGCCGCCTTGAAGCGGCGCGAGTAGTGGCGGTACTGCTCAAAGTCCACCGGCAGCAGCACGGCGGCGGGGGCCAGTGCGGCGGCTTTCATCAGGCCCATGCCGCTGTGGACGCCGAAGTCACGCGCCGCGTAGGTGGCGGTGGTGACGACGCCGCGGCCTGCGTATCCCGCCAGCGTGGAGAAGCGTCGTGTGCCGTCGGCCTGCAGCACCGGCTGGTGGCGCCGCCCGCCACCAATCACCACCGCCTGGCCGGCCAGTTCAGGGTAGCGCAGCAGTTCTACCGAGGCATAGAAGGCGTCCATGTCGAGGTGGGCGATCCAGCGGCGGGGTGGCATGTCGCGCAGGGTAATGGCTGGCGGCCGCAGCCATGGAAATTATCGCCGTGCGCTTTGAAAACGGCCGCGCCATCCTCGTCGTTGGCGCCAAGTCGAACTGCGCGGCGACTTGGCGGCAGACCGGTGCACCCTGGAGGCCGACCGCATCCGATTCCGCTGAAGACTTCTGCTGTGGCGCGGCCTACACTGGCCCCTAGCCTGATGCTGCGGAGCCGCCGATGAAAGAAAGCCCTGAACAGCGCGCACTCACCGCGTCCACGCTGGCGCTGATTGCAACGGTGGCCTGCATTGCCATGTTCCTGCCGCCGCTGGTGGAACGCACCCTCACCAGCCCCTTGCGCACCGTGGCCACGGGCCTGGCGCTGGCGGTTGCGCTGCTGCTGCACTGGGTCTTCCTGGCCATCGGCGCGCGCCGCATGGGGCGGTCTGCAGCGGGCTGGGTGGGACTGTCGGTGTTGCTCTTTCCGGTCGGCAGCGCGGCCGCGCTGATCCTGCTGCACGGGTTCAGCGACAAAGCCCGTGCGCCGGCCGTGGTGCCGCACGGTTGAGGTGCGGCCTGAGGTTTGGCCCGCCTGGGTCCTGTGCGGTGCACTGGCCCTGGCATCGGGCGTGAGCGCAGCGCCCGACACCGCAGCGCTCGCGCGCGAAGTCGAAGCCGCTGAACGTGCCTTCGCCCGCAGCATGGCCGAGCGCGATCACGCCGCCTTCACGGCGCTGCTGTCTGAGCATGCCGTGTTCTACGGCGGCGGCAAGGTCTTGCGCGGCAAGGCAGCCGTGGCCGCCGGCTGGAAGGCGTTTTTCGAAAGCGCGGCGGCGCCGTTTTCCTGGGCGCCCGACAGCGTGGAAGTGCTGGCCGACGGCACCCTGGCGCTGTCCACCGGCCCGGTGCGAGACCCGGCCGGCAAGCCGGTCGCCCGCTTCAATTCCATCTGGCGCCTGGAAGCGCCGGGCGTCTGGCGCGTGGTCTTCGACAAGGGCCAGCCGGCCGACCCGCCCTGAGGGTTCAGCCCGCGCCCAGCCGGGCCCGGTGGCGTTTGATCTGCATCCGCACTTGCGAAGGCGCCGTGCCGCCCAGCACGGTGCGCGCGTTGAGCGAACCGCGCAGCGTCAGCACCTGCGCCACATCAGCTTCGATGCGCGGCTGCATCGCCTGCAGCTCTGCCAACGGCAGGTCCGCCAGGTCGATGCCGCGGCCGATCGCGAGCTTCACCGCATGCGCCACGGATTCGTGCGCGTCGCGGAAGGGCAGGCCCTTCTTCACCAGGTAATCGGCCAGGTCGGTCGCCGTGGCATAACCCTTGAGTGCAGCGCGCTCCATGGCGTCGGCCTTGACTTGGATACCGCCCACCATCTCGGCCATGATGCGCAGCGTGCCGGCCAGGGTATCGACGGTGTCGAAGAGCGGCTCCTTGTCTTCCTGGTTGTCCTTGTTGTAGGTCAGCGGCTGGCCTTTCATCAGCGTCAGCAGCGCCATCAGGTGGCCCACCACGCGACCGCTCTTGCCGCGCGCCAGTTCGGCCACGTCGGGGTTGCGCTTCTGCGGCATGATGGAACTGCCCGTGCAGTAGCGGTCGGCGAGGTCGATGAAGCCGAAGTTCTGGCTCATCCAGAGCACGATTTCTTCGCTCAAGCGCGACACGTGCACCATCGTGATGGCGGCGAAGGCGGAAAACTCCAGCGCGAAGTCGCGGTCGCTGACGGCGTCCAGGCTGTTCTGGCAGACGCCGTCGAAGCCGAGCGCCTTGGCGACGCGTTCACGGTCCAGCGGGTAGCTGGTGCCGGCCAGAGCGGCGGCGCCCAGGGGCAGCTGGTTGACACGTTTGCGCACGTCCAGCAGGCGCTCCGCATCGCGCGAGAACATCTCCACATAGGCCAGCAGGTGGTGCGCAAAGCTCACCGGCTGCGCCACCTGCATGTGGGTGTAGCCGGGCATCACGGTGTCGGTGTGCTGGGCGGCCAAGTCCACCAGTGCGCGCTGCAGGGTGTGCAGCAGCGGTGTCAGCTGGTCGATCTCGCCACGCAGCCACAGTCGCACGTCGGTGGCCACCTGGTCGTTGCGGCTGCGGCCGGTGTGCAGGCGCTTGCCGGCATCGCCCACCAGCGCCGTCAAGCGCGCTTCGATGTTGAGGTGCACGTCTTCCAGTTCCAGCTTCCATTCGAATCGGCCCGCTTCGATGTCGGCCACGATCTGCACCATGCCGCGTTGGATGGACTGCAGGTCTTCGGCGCTGATCACACCTTGCGCGCACAGCATGTCGGCGTGTGCCAGGCTGCCGTCGATGTCGGCACGCCACAGGCGCTGGTCGAAGGTGACGCTGGCGGTGTAGCGCTGCACCAGCGCGCCCATCGGTTCACTGAAGAGCGCCGACCAGGCCTGGCCTTTGTTGGCCAGCGGGTCGTTGGACACGGGGTTGTGGCTGTCGTTTGACATGCGAGGGTTGGGGCACCAAGGCCGCTGCAGCGTAACTTCGTATTATCCGGCGCACGATGAGGCCCACCCCTTGAACACGCCTGACCGTGACGCGCAGCCTGATGCCACCGCTGCATCCGCATCAGCCACCACACGCCCCGCCAGCCTGTGGCCGGACAGCACGCGCGCCGACGCCCCCGCCAGTTCCAGTTTTGCACCCACCCGCTTCGACCCGCTGGCCGACGAGCGCGCGCAGATGGCCGCCGTCGCCGCGGCTGCCTTCGACGTCTGCCACCCCGCACTGGCGCTGCGCGCGTTGCTGCTGGTGCAGGCCGCGCTGGCGCTGGTGGCCTTGTCGGGTGCAGACACCGCTGCCGACTGGCTGTCACGGCAGGCGGTGCTGGCCTTTGGCGGCGTGGCGGCCACGCTCGTCTGGCTGGTGGTGGTCTGCGCCTGCAAGCGGCCACTCGTTGCCCTGCAGCCGGCGGCCCGCGCCGCGGCTGTGCTGCTGCTGGGCATGCTGGCAGCGTTCTTGGCATGGGCGCCGCTGGCCTGGGCGGGGCTGGTGGACGCAAGCGGCCTTCGCGCTGCCGCGGCCGTGTTGGCCGGCCTCGCGATTGCCGCCATGCTGTGGGCCTGGCTCGACCTGCGGGCGCGCATCTGGCACCCGGCCAATGCCAGCGCGCGGCTGGCGGAACTGCAGTCGCGCATCCGCCCGCACTTTCTTTTCAACGCCCTCAACACCGCACTCGCGCTGGTGCGGGTGGACCCGGCGCGTGCCGAGAGCGTGCTGGAAGACCTGGCCGAACTCTTCCGCGTGGCGCTGGCCGAGGTCGGTGCTTCGGTGACGCTGGAAGCCGAAATCGACGTGGCGCGCCGCTACCTGGCCATCGAAACCGTTCGCTTCGGCCCGCGGCTGGCGGTGCAGTGGGACATCGACCCGAGAGTGCACGGTGCGCGCCTGCCGCCGCTGGTGCTGCAGCCGCTGGTGGAAAACGCCGTGCGGCACGGCATTGAACCCGCGCCGCGCGGCGGCCAGGTGCGTGTGCAGGCGGCGCGCCAGCGCGGCCAGGTGGTGGTGACCGTCAGCAACACCCTGCCGGGCACGGACGACGCGGCAAGCAACCCCGGCCACGGCATGGCGCTGCACAACATCCGCGAGAGGCTGCGCCTGCTGCATGACGTGGCGGCGCAGTGCGATGTCTGGCGCGACGTCACCGAACAGGGCGCGATGTTCCACGCCCGCATCACGCTGCCCGCGCCGTGAAGGTGCTCATCGTTGACGACGAAGCACTGGCCCGGCTGCGGCTGCGCAGCCTGCTGGACGGGCTGATGGAGGCGACGCCAGAACTGGCCATCACCATCACCGCCGAAGCGGCCGACGCCGACGAAGCTTTGCTGGCGCTGCGCGACCAGGCCGCCGATGTGGTGCTGCTCGACATCGCCCTGCCGGGCCGTGACGGCCTGCGCCTGGCGACGGCGCTCAAGGCCCTGCCGCAGCCACCCGCCGTCGTCTTCGTCACCGCGCATGCAGAACACGCGCTGCAGGCCTTTGAGCTGGAAGCGCTGGACTACCTGACCAAGCCAGTGCGGCGTGACAGGCTGCTGTCAGCCTTGCAGCGGGTGCAGCCGCGGGTGCTTGCAGGTTCGGCCGCCGCCACCGCCAACTCTGCCAACGCGGTGCCCGCCCCTGACCCGTTCATCGTCGTCAGCGACCGCGGCCGCGTGCTGCGCTTGCCGGTGCGTGAAGTGCTGTATCTCAAGGCCGAGCTGAAGTACGTCACCTTGCGCACTGCCGCCCACACCCACGTGCTGGATGACGCGCTGTCCGACCTGGAGTTGCGCCTGGGCGACAGCTTCGTGCGCATCCACCGCAACGCGCTGGTGGCCGTGCGCGCCATCCGCGCCCTGGAGTTGCGTGGCGGCGCCAAGGACATCGACGCCGACGGCTGGGCGGTGCGGGTGGCGCCGCTGGATGAATGGCTGCAGGTGTCGCGGCGGCAGGTCGCGGCGGTGCGGGCCGTGCTGGCAACCGGCTGCTGATGTGGCGCGGAATCGCCGCTCAGCCCGTGTTGCGCAACCCCGCTGCAATGCCGTTGATCGACAGGTGAATGCCGCGCTGCAGCCGATCCACGCCGGCTTGTCCTTCCCGCCGGTTGCGGTAACGGCGCAGCAGTTCCACCTGCAGGTGGTTCAGCGGGTCGAGGTAGGGGAAGCGGTGTTCGATGGAGCGTGCCAGCGCCGGGTTGCTGTGCAGGCGTTCAGCGTCGCCGGTGATGAGCGACAGCGCGTGGTCTACGCGCTGCCATTCGGCCTTCAGCGCACCGAAAATGCGCTTGGCCTGGGCCTTGTCTTCCACCAGTTCGACATAGCGCGCGGCAATGCGCAGGTCGCTCTTGGCCAGCACCATGTCCAGGTTGGACAGCAGGGTGCGGAAGAAGGGCCATTGTTTGTGCATGCGCTGCAGCAAGTCCACGCGCGCAGCGCGGTCGCCGCCAGCCAGGAAGGCTTCGATTGCGCTGCCGAACCCGCACCATCCCGGCAACGCCATGCGGCACTGGCCCCATGAAAAGCTCCAGGGAATGGCGCGCAGGTCTTCGATGGCGCGCGTGGCTTTGCGTGACGCTGGGCGTGAGCCGATGTTGAGTTCTGCAATCTCGCGGATGGGCGTCGCGGCAAAGAAGTAGTCGGTGAAACCTGGCGTGCCATAGACCAGTTTGCGGTAGGCGTTGAAGCTGGCTTCGCTGATCTGCGCGGCCGCGTCCAGAAAGGCCTTGGGCGCGCTCTTGGTGGGGTGCAGCAGCGTGGCTTCCAGGGTCGCCGCCACCAGCGTTTCAAGGTTGCGGCGGCCGATCTCCGGGTGCGCGTACTTCGACGCGATGACTTCGCCCTGTTCGGTCAGCCGGATCTGCCCGTTCACGGTGCCCGGCGGCTGCGCCAGGATGGCCTGGTAGCTGGGGCCGCCGCCACGGCCCACGGTGCCGCCGCGGCCGTGGAACAGGCGCAGGGTGATGGTGTCTTCGGGCGCTGCCGCGTCGCGCAGTGCATCGAAGAGCGACACCAGTGCGGTCTCGGCGCGGTAGAGCTCCCAGTTGCTGGTGAAGAAGCCGCCGTCCTTGTTGCTGTCGCTGTAGCCCAGCATCACGTCCTGCTCACCCCCGCTGCGCTGCACCAGCGGGCGGATGCCGGGCAGGGCGAAGAACTCGCGCATGATGGGTTCGCTGCGGCGCAGGTCGCCGATGGTTTCGAACAGCGGCACGGTGATCAGTGCAGAACGGGCGCCAACGGCGCCTTTGGTGCCGGTCGCGCTGCCGTCGTCCAGCGTGCCGGTGAGCAGGCCCGTCTCCTTCTGCAGCAGCAGCACTTCCAGCAGGTCGCTGACCTCTTCGGTGTGGCTGATGATGCAGTGGCGGATGGCCTCGCGGCCGTAGCGCGCCAAGGCTTCGCGAGCCGACTCGAAGATCAGCAGTTCGGCCTGGGCCAGCGCTGAGTATTCGGCGCCGTGCACCCGCAGCGGCCGCGCGTCGTTCAGCAGCGCCAGCAACTGTCGCCGGCGTGCTTCTTCAGGCAGCGCGCTGTAGTCGGGCTCGATGCGCGCGGTGCGCAGCAACTCGGCCACCACGGCCTCGTGCTGGTCGGAGCTTTGGCGCAGGTCCAGCGTGGCCAGGTGGAAGCCGAAGACCTGGACCGCGCGCATCAGCGGCGCCAGGCGCGGCCCTACCAGGGCACGGGCATGGTGCGAGCCCAGCGACCGCTCGATCACCTGCAGGTCGCGCAGGAATTCATCGGCCTGGGCATAGGGTTCCTGCGGCGCCACCGCGTGGCGCAGCGCCTCGGTGCCGGTCAGCTGTTGCAGCGTGGCCGCCAGGCGGGCGTACATGCCGATGAGCGCGCGGCGGTAGGGTTCGTCGCTGCGGTGTTCGTTGTGGTCGGGCGACCTTGCGGCAAGCGCCTGCATCTCGGCAGTCACCGGGGCCAGCGTGCCGCTGATGGACAGCTCAGCGCCCAGTTCATGCACTTCGGTCAGGTAGAAGCGCAAGGCCACCTCAGCCTGGCGCGACAGCGCGTGCTTGAGCGTGGCGGCGCTGACATTGGGGTTGCCGTCGCGGTCGCCGCCGATCCAGTGGCCCATGCGCAGGAAAGACGCCACCGGGTGGCCGGGCAGGGCGCGTTCGATGTCGCGGTACAGGCGTGGAATTTCGCGCAGGAAGGTGCTGGCGTAATAGCTGAGCGCGTTTTCCACTTCGTCAGCCACCGTGAGCTTGGCGGTGCGCAGCATGCGTGTCTGCCAGAGCTGCGTGACCCGGGCGCGGATGAGTGCTTCGTTGTCGGCGCGTCTGTCGGGCGTGGCCAGTTCGTCGCGTTCGCCCACCAGCGTGGCAATGGCGCGTTCAGCGTCGAGGATGCTCTTGCGCTGCACCTCGGTGGGGTGGGCGGTGAGCACGGGCGAGATGTAGGCGTGCTGCAGCGTCTGCGCGATGTCGGCCGCGCGGTGGTCGGCGCGGTGCAGGCGTTCAAAGGCCAGCGCCAGGGAGCCGTCCTGTTGATGGCCTTCCAGTTCATGAAAGGCGCGGCGGCGCACGTGGTGACGGTCTTCGGCGATGTTGGCCAGGTGGCTGAAATAGCTGAAGGCGCGGATCACCGTCACCGTCTGGTCGGCGGACAGGTTCTTCAGCAGCCGGTCCAGCACACGGCCGGCGCTGGCGTCGGCCTTCAGGCGATAGGCCACCGACAGCTGGCGCACCCTTTCGATGAGGTCGAAAGCGGCCGCACCTTCCTGTTCACGGATCACGTCGCCGAGGATGCGGCCCAGTAACCGGATATCTTCCACCAGCGGCTTGTTCTTGGTCGCCGCATCGCTTTGGGCCTGGGAGCGGGTGCTTTTGGTGCGCGCGGGCGGGGCGGCAGTCTTCTTCGTGGTGCGGGGCATCAAAGGCTCCAGTTGATGTAACCAGGTTACCAATCGGTGGCAGGGATTGTGCGTCCAGGCCGATGCAATTGGCGGGCCCGCCGCTGGCTATCATCGGTGCATGAGTTCGCCAACCCGACAGCCCACCATCATCGCCACCCGCGAAAGCCGCCTTGCCCTGTGGCAGGCCGAACATGTGCGCGACGCGCTGCAATCGCGCTTCGGCCTGACCGTGCAATTGCTGGGCATGACGACCAAGGGCGACCAGATCCTGGACCGCGCGTTGTCCAAGGTCGGCGGCAAGGGCCTCTTCGTCAAGGAGCTGGAAACCGCGCTGGAAACGGGCGCCGCTCACCTGGCCGTGCATTCGCTCAAGGACGTGCCGATGGACCTGCCCGAAGGCTTCGTGCTGGCCGCGGTGTGGGAACGCGAAGACCCGCGCGACGCCTTCGTCTCCAACCGCTATGCCTCGCTGGCTGACCTGCCGCAGGGCGCCGTGGTGGGCACCAGCAGCCTGCGCCGCGTGGTGCAACTGCTGAGCGTGCGGCCTGACCTGCAGATCGAGCCGCTGCGTGGCAACCTGGACACGCGCCTGCGCAAACTGGACGAAGGCGGCTTCGACGCCATCGTGCTGGCGGCAGCCGGCCTGATGCGCCTGGGCCTGGCGTCCCGCATCCGCGCCCGCTTCGGGCCCGAAGAGATGATTCCGGCCGCCGGGCAGGGTGCACTGGGCATCGAGGTGCGTGAAGACAATGCGGCGCTGCGCGAGCTGCTGACACAGACCATCCACCAACCCACCTTCTTGTCGGCGCACGCCGAGCGGGCGGTGTCGCGCGGCCTGGGCGGCAGCTGCAGCATGCCGCTGGCCGCGCATGCGGTGTGGCACGGCGACACGATGCAGCTCGACGCCGCGCTGGGCAGCGCCACCGAGCTCACCCAGCCGCCGCTGAAGGTGCGCGTCAGCGCGCCGGTGGCCGACGAGGTGGCGGCGCGCGCACTGGGCGCACAGGCCGTGGCGCAGTTGCGGGCGGCGGGCGCGGCGGACTATCTGTCGGCCGCCTGACGCTGTCCAGGCGCCGCGCCATGCGCCTCATCGTCACTCGACCCGCAGCGCAGGCAGCGCCATGGGTGGCGGCGCTGCGGGCCATGGGCCTGGACGCGCTGGCGCTGCCGCTGATCGGCATTGCACCGCCGCATGATGTGGCCCCGGTGCAGGCGGCCTGGCGCAGCCTGCAGGCCCTGCGACTGGTGATGTTCGTCAGCGCCAACGCGGTGGAACACTTCTTCGCCGCGCGGCCAGCAGGCTTTCAGTGGCCCGAGGCGCTGCCTGCCGGGTCCACCGGGCCAGGCACCTCGGCGGCATTGCGCGCTGCCGGTGTGCGGCTGATCGAGGAACCCGCCGACGACGCGCCGCAGTTCGACACTGAAGCGCTGTGGGCGCGGCTGGCCGCGCAGCAGTGGCAGGACGCACAGGTGCTGGTGGTGCGCGGTGAGGACGGCCGAGACTGGCTCGCCGACACGCTGCGGCAGCACGGCGCTGCCGTCCACTTCGTGGCCGCCTATCGGCGTGTTCCGCCGGTGCTGGACGCCGCAGGCGCGGCCACGCTGGCAGCGGCGCTGGCAACACCGTCTCAGCACCTCTGGCTCTTGAGCAGCAGCGAAGCTGTCGGGCACCTGGCCGCGCTGGCACCTGCGGCCGACTGGTCGGCCTCCAGGGCCTGCGCTTCGCACCCACGCATCGCCTGGGCCGCGCAGGAGGCGGGCTTCGGCCAGGTGGACCTGGTGGCCCCGACGCCAGAGGCCGTGGCCAGGCTGCTGGGGTTGCACCCAACCCTACAATCGGCACCCCTGTGATCGAGCCCCCCGCGCCCCCATCCGCCACGCCAGAAGACCCAGTGCTGGCGCCGACCTCGGCCGCGGCCGTGCGGCCTGTTGGCGCCTCGGCAGCCGCCGCTGGCACGCTCGGCCGCTGGATCGCTGCCGGTGCCGTCCTGTTGACTGCCTTGGCCACTGCAGCCGTCATGCTGGCCTGGAACGCGCAGCAACGCATGCGCAGCCTGGAAACAGAGCTCGTCAAACGCCAGCAGGGCAGCGATTCCCAGGCCACTGAAGCGCGCACGCTGGCGCGCCAGGCCGAACTGAGTGCGCGTGAAGCGGCGGCCAAACTGGCGCTGCTGGAAGCCCGTGTGGCCGAGACTGCGTTGCAGCGCACGCAGATCGAAGAATTGATCCAATCGCTGGCCCGGTCGCGAGATGAAAACGTGCTGGCCGATCTGGACGCCGCGATCCGGGTGGCGCTGCAGCAGGCCGCCATCACCGGCAGCGCCGAGCCGCTGGTGCTGACGCTCAAGCAGGCCGAAGAAAGGCTCGCTCGCTTCAACCAGCCGCGGCTTGAACGGGTGCGCCGCGCGGTGGCGCAGGACCTGGACCGTGTGCGCTCGGTGGGCGTCACCGACATCACGGTGCTGACGATCCGCCTGGACGAAGTGATCCGCATGGTGGACGAATTGCCGCTGCTGTCCGCGCCTGAACGCAGGGGTCCGGCGCGGCCCGGGACGCCCATGGCCGGGGCTGCGGGGTCGGCTGCTGCATCAGCGTCCATGCCGGCGTCTGCTGCGTCTCCCAGCACCTGGGTCAGGTCCTTCGGCGACCGTTGGGGCAGTCTCGCCGGCTACCTGTGGGGTGAGGTCAAGAGCCTCGTGCGGGTGACCCGCATCGACCAGCCTGAAGCCATGCTGGTCGCGCCCGAACAGGCCTTCTTCCTGCGCGAAAATTTGAAGCTGCGCCTGCTGAACGCCCGGCTCGCGCTGCTGTCGCGCCAGTTCGATACCGCGCAGTCGGACTTGCGTGACGCGCAATCAGCGCTGGACCGCTACTTTGACCGCAGTGGCCGCCGCGTGGCGTCTGCCGCTGAACTGGTGCGCCAGGTGGCGGCGCAGGCGCGCCAAGTCAGCGTGCCGCGGCCGGACGCCACGCTGGCGGCCATTGCGACCGCGTCAGCCGGGCGCTGAAGCGCAGCGGCAACAGACACAGCAGCGGCAGGAACAACGACACCATGCGCGGGGTCATCTGGCTTGTGCTGCTCTTTGTCGTGGCGGTGGTGGCTGCCACCACACTTGGCAGCAATGACGGCCTGGTGTCACTCTACTGGGCCGGCTGGCGCACCGACCTGTCGCTGAACCTCTTTGTGATCCTGGTGCTGGGCAGTTGCGTCGTGTTGATGCTGGCCGCGCAGGCCTTGAACTCGCTCGTCAGCCTGCCCGCCCGCGCCGGTCAATGGCGCGCACTGCGCCGTGAACGCGCGGCCGAGGTGGCGCTGCGCGAAGCCCAGGCCGAATACTTCGGCGCCCGCTACGGCCGAGCGCACAAGGCCGCCCAACGCGCGCTGGCGCTGCAGCCCGACGCGCCCGCCCTGGCCGGTGATGCGCAGTTCCGGATGTTGGCGCGCCTGTTGGCCGCGGGCAGCCTGCACAAACTGCAGGACCGCACCGGGCGTGATGCCCACCTGCGCCACGCCTTCAAGGCCGAACGCGGCGCCGCCGACGAAGCTGCGCGCCTGCTCGCAGCGGAATGGGCGCTGGACGACCGCGACGCGCCGCGTGCGATGGAGATGCTGGACGCCTTGTCCCCCGGCGCCGCCCGCCGCACGCAATCGCTGCGCCTGCGCCTGCAGGCCAGCCGCATGGCGCGCCAGCCCATGGAAGCGCTGCGCACGGCACGCCTGCTGGCCAACCACCAGGCCTTCTCGCCCATCGTCGCGCAGAGCCTGCTGCGGTCACTGGCCAATGAAACCCTGGACGCCGCGCACGACGTGCAGCAGCTGCGCCGGCTGTGGGCCCAGTTTGACGCCGCCGACCGCCGCGACCCCCACATCACTTGTCGGGCCGCGCAGCGCGCCGCACAACTTGACGCCGCTGAAGACGGCCGCCTGTGGTTGCGACCGTTCTGGGACCGTTTGGCCGAGCTGCCACGCGATGACCGCGACCGCATCGCGCTGGCACTGGTCGACACCCGCGCCGGCATCGGTGCAGACTGGCTGCCGCGCCTTGAAAGCGCGGCCCAGTCCTTCGGCCACGAAAGTGCGGTCGTGGCCGCCGTGGGCATGGTGTTCGCCGAACGCCAGCTGTGGGGCAAGGCACGCCGCATGCTGGAGCAGGCCGCTGCCGCGCCGTCGCTGCCGTCCCGCACCCGCCGCCTGGCCTGGCGCCAGCTGGCGCAGCAGGCGCGCCAGGAATCCGACGAGGCCCGCGCGGTGCTTTGCGAACAAGCCGCCGCGGCCATCGACTGAGACAGCACCCGCGGCCGCGAGGTGGCCAAAAGAGCTGCTGCTATACTATGAGGCTACGTGCGGCTGTAGCTCAGTTGGATAGAGTACTTGGCTACGAACCAAGGGGTCGTGGGTTCAATTCCTGCCAGCCGCACCATAGGTAAAAAGCGCGGGTCAGTCTTCACAAGGGACTGACCCGTTTTGCTTTCTGGGGCTAGAACACCCGATCTGTTGCGGTTGGTTGCCGGCTGCTGCTGGGACTTGTTGGACGGCAATGGACATTGAAAGCAGCCACCAAGTTTTCGCCGGTAGAAGCGCGCGCACTCTTTCGCTGTCGTGCACTCCGCCAATAACTGGAGGCTTTCGATGGTCGCTTTTCATTGGCACTGCAACCTTGGATGAGCACCGGGTGGGAGGCGGCTCTTTGCTGCTTCGTTTGGGGCGCTGACGACCCCTATGGATAGGTCTCAACTATGCGTTGGTCCGCGAAGCCCGGCACCGCAATCTGCTGGATCGGTGATCCGTGCTCGAGGTCGCGGCGCTTTGCATAGTTGCAGCGTCTTCAGGAACTTCATCAAGTCGTCGCTGGCGCGGAAGCGTTTGAGCTTGACGTCAGGCGCCTCGAGCCGGGCGAGCGCCTTCTCCTTCATCTCCAGGTTGGCCTCGACGTAGCGGTGCGTCGTGTTCGTGCTCTCGTGGCCGAGCCACAGGGCGATGACGTTGAACGGCACGCCGCTTTGAAGGAGATGCATGGCGGTGGTGTGCCTCTACGTGTGTGGCGAGACGCGCTTGGACTTCAGGCTCGGCTGAGCGACCGAGGCTCTGTCCACCGCCAGCGCCAGGCGCTGCGCCGCATTGCACCGGGTCATCGGATGCCCGGTTCGATTGGGCAGCAATGCCGCCGGACCTCGCAGTTGCGGGTTGGCGTGCAGCCAGGCGCGGATCGCAGCCGCGGTGGTCTTCCACAGCGGCACCGACCGATCCTTGCGACCCTTGCCATGCAGGTGGACGCAGGCCGCGCCATTCCGCACCACGTCCGCGACGCACACCCCGACGATCTCCGACACGCGTGCGCCGGTGTTGTACAGCAGGCTCAGCAGCAGGTGGTCGCGCTGCGATGTCCATTCGGTGCCGGGCTGTCCCAGCACGGCGATCATCTCCGGACGTGTCAGGTGGCCCAGCATTGGCCGCTCGAAGCGTTTCATCGGCACGGCCATCGCGCGCTCGACTGCGTGCAGCGCCGTCACGTCACGTCGGCCGGCGAACTTCAGGAACGCCCGCAAGGCCGTGAGCCGCAGGTTGCGGCTTCCCACTGAGTTGTGCCGCTCGCGCTCGAGGTGAGCCAGGAACTTCAGGATCAACTCCGGCGTGATGTCCGTGAGCTGCATGGCCATCGGCTGCTTGCCCAACTGCCGGGTTGCATACCCGAGGAACAGCGTCATCCCATCGCGGTAGCTGGCCACTGTCTGTGGACTGAGTGCGCGCTGCGCGACCAGGTACTCAGTGAAGAACTGCTGCACCAGCGCCGGGAAGCTTGGTGGGGAGATCTTGCGGTTGGAGCGCGCCTCACGCATGGCTGAGCTCCGGCATGCACGACTCGAAGCGCTGGGCGGCCACCGCCATGAGTTCGGGCACCGCCTGCAGGCACCAGTAGGTGTTGGTCACCTGCCCGCGCAAGCCGCAATGCCACGGGCCGCACCGAACTGAGGGCAGGTGTCGGACAAGCCTCGGGGGAGGAAACCGCAGGGCACGCTGCGGTGACGATCCATCGCGCGGTCTATGGCGATTGCGCATGCCGATGGCGGTGAATGCTGCGGGGCTGGGGGTATGCCGGCGTTCCAGCTGGCTGCTGTCGACGATCCCGGCGTCGCACATGGGCGTGCATGGGCGCTCGCATTGAGTTTGCGTGCCCGTGATTGCCGTGTTGGCGGCCAGCGGCGCAGCACCGCCGGGCCGGCGGCTCCATCGAGCAGTGCCGGCAATCGTGGGGCGTGTCGAATGCAGTGTTCATTGCCCTGGCTGTGGTGGTGTACAGATCGATTGGCCGCGGGTAAAGGTCTGCACGATGAGCAGCGCGCGACCGCAGCGGCGGCAGACGAAGGTCGGCGGCTTGATTCCCGTGTCTGCGTCGATGCTGGCCTGCACCTGTGGCTTGGGCGCGCTCAACAACTCGCGCAGCCGCCCGGCAGCACATACAGCAGGAATCGGCGCATGAATTCCTCAGGCGCCAGCGTCATGGCCTTGTAGCGCGTCTGGCCGGATGCACCAACAGCGGCGCCCTCCTTGACGCGATAGTCCTTCCAGCGGAAGGTCACCCCGCGCTCGTCCATCGCGAGCAAGCGGCTGTTGGAGATCGCCACCCGGTGCGTGTAGCGCGACAGGTAGGCCAGCACCGCTTCGGGCCCGGCGAACGGCCGCTTGGCATAGACCACCCACTCGCACTTGCGTTGCGGTGCCAGCCAGTCGTTGAACGCCTTCGCATCGGCCAGCGTGGTGTGCTCGCCGAAGAACTTCAGCTTGCCCGTCTGATGCGCCTGCAGCAACTCTTCGAGGAAGCGCCGGCGGAACAGCCGCGACAGCACGCGCACCGACAGGAAGAACCCAGGCCGGCACGCCACCCACGCCTTGCCGTCGGGGGAGAGTCCGCCGCCGGGCACGACGGCATGCACGTGCGGGTGGTGCGTCAGCGCCGAGCCCCAGGTGTGCAACACCAGCGTGGCGCCGATGCGTGCGCCCAGGTGCTTCGGATCGGCCGCGATGGTCTGCAGCACCTGGACGGCCGCGTCGAACAAGAGGCCGTAGACCACGGCCTTGTTCTGGTACGCGAGGTCTGCAATGGGCGCCGGCAGCGTGAAGACGACGTGGCAATACTCGACCGGCAGCAGGTCGGCCTGCGGTGCATCGAGCCAGCGCTTGGCGGCCGTGCTCTGGCACTTCGGGCAAGCCTGTTGCGGCACGAGTTGTAGGCCACCTGGTCGGTGTCGCAACCCTCGCAGCGCAAGACATGGCCCCCCAGCGCCACCGTACGGCACTGGGTGATGGCCGACATCACCTTGAGCTAAGCCAAGCTCAGATGGCCGCGCTGAGCCTCGCGCCAGGCCGGGCCGTGCTCACGGAAGATGTCGGCGACCTCCAGGGTGGGCCGGCCCATGGCGGCAACCTCAGGACAGCGGCAATGGCTCCAGCGGGCCGAGCACCTCGCGCTAGGAGTCTGGGCGGCAGAAGGGAAGTCCCTGACGGCGATGCAGCCCAGGTGGCCGTTGATCGAGCATGACTTACCGCCCCTACGAACCGCAGCAAGAAATGCTGTTGCCCGCGTCGTTGCAGGACTGGCTGCCCAAGGGGCATCTGGCTTACTTCATTGGCGACACGGTCGATGCGCTGAACCTCAAGGCGTTCTACGTGCGCTACGAGGGTGGCGGCGCACGCAACCAGCCGTTTCACCCGGCCATGATGGTCAAGCTGCTGGTCTACGGTTACGCCACGGGCGTGTTCAGCTCACGCAAGATCGAGCGTCGGCTGCATGAGGACCTGGCGTTTCGGATGCTGGGCGCAGGCAACTTCCCCAAGCACCGCACGATCCGCGATTTCCGGGCCTTGCATCTGAAGGAGTTGGCCGACCTGTTTGTGCAGGTCGTGAAGCTGGCCCAGGAGATGGGGTTGGTCAGACTGGGCACGGTGGCCATCGACGGCACCAAGATCAAGGCCAACGCCAGCCGCCACAAGGCGATGAGTTACGAGCGCATGCAGCAGGCCGAGGCCGAACTCAAGGCGCAGATTGACGCGCTGCTGGAACGCGCGAAGACCACCGACGCGGCCGAGGCCGACGAGCCCGAAGTGGACATCCCGGCGGAAGTCCAGCGCCGCGAGGACCGGCTCAAGGCCATCACCGAAGCACGCGAACGGATCGAGAAGCGTCAGCGCGACAGCGACATCGAACGCGGCCGCGGCCCTGACGACGAATGCAAGCCACGCGACGAAGACGGCAAGCCCGCGGGTGGCCGCTACAAGCGCGAGTTCGGTGTTCCCGAGCCGAAGGCGCAGGAGAACTTCACCGACCCAGACAGCCGCATCATGAAGCGCGCCGGCGGCGGCTTTGATGCCAGCTACAACGCGCAGACGGCGGTGGACGAACAAGCCAAGATCATCGTGGCCGCCGAACTGGGCAACAACGCCGCCGACGTGGGCCAGTTGGTGCCGATGCTCGAGTCGGTGAAGAGCAACACGGGGCAAATGCCTGAGCAGACCTTGGCCGACGCGGGTTACCGCAGCGAAGACAACTTCAAGGCACTGGCAAGTTCAGGCACGGCGTTGGTGGTGGCCAAGGGACGCGAGGGCAAGCGCTGCGCCGAAGTCGATGCGCAGAAGAACCCGTACACCGCGGCCATGGCCGCCAAGCTGCAGACCGCCGAGGGCAAGGCGGCGTACCGCAAGCGCAAATGGATCGCCGAGCCGCCAAACGGCTGGATCAAGAGCGTGCTGGGGTTCCGGCAATTCAGCTTGCGCGGGCTGCACCGAGTGCAAGCCGAGTTCAAGCTCGTATGTCTGGCGCTCAATTTGCGGCGAATGAGTGCCCTCAGAACAGCGTAAGGCAAGCAGGGCGAGCCAATTCGAACCGAAATGTGCGGTTCAGAATCGCCAAATGGCACCCAGTACATCTTGCTGGGCGGCGTTCGATCTCGAATTCAGGAAAACGGCCGCTTCGCGGCCTCAATCGGCAAAGATCGTGCGCTCGGTGGATTTCTGCCGCCCACGCTCCTAGCCAAGTCCGTGGCCACGTGGACGTAAATCGATGTGGTCTCCAACCTATGTACTGAAGTACATAGGCTGGACTATCTCCTGCGCCGAACTATGTCCCGTGTCACGCACAGCCACCTATGGCCAGTCATGCGCCTCGCGGGACATAGCAGCAGCGCTACAAGCCCTTGAGGAACGCAAGCAGTCGATCATCCGGCC